>VTLG01014447.1_pt1 | contig 61960 bp, 87 predicted proteins | sample 4694571 | NCBI WGS metagenome assembly VTLG01 (sample SAMN12604809, study PRJNA352737) | marine metagenome | biome: ENVO:00000447; feature: ENVO:00000209|ENVO:00000569|ENVO:01000036; material: ENVO:00002151; isolation source: viral sequences binned using virsorter ...
CCTCATCTAAATTTTTAACGTACTCTTTCTTTTCTGCATCGGCACATCTAAAACATAATAACATAACAGCATCTTTTATGGGAAGCCATATGTGATGGTATCTTCTATCCGATGCTTGCTTCTTACCACACCGTTCACATAACTCTACCATGGTACTTCGTAGTTATCCTCTAATAAATTTCTGTCGTAACTAGGACATTCCCCATCGTCAAATGCCTGTATGAAATCCGTTACCCAATTATTTAAGTCTATACATATACTTCGTTCATAGCTATTACCATCAGTATGTAGGTTAGAGATAGATATAGAATCTCCATCAACAGATACAAAGACATCCTCTGGAACAATCTCCATACCATTTGCCTTAACTATGTTGATATCTTCTGTATCCCTAAGAGGTTCGTAAGCCCTAGCGATAGCACTGTCTACTGTATATGCTACAGCACAACTTGTAGACTCGCCTACATCGCCAGCTAGTAAATCATCAAAGTGTAATGTGGGGAGTTCGGGGAACACCGTAAAGAAATAATTATCCCTATCCCCAAAATAATCATTCAACCACTTAACAGCTTTAGATGCTAACACTTCTTCACTGCAATTTTGTACAGTACAATAATCACACATATTTAATTTTCCTCAGTTATTTTTCTCGGTCTACCTACGCTACGTTGATACATAGGTAAGTGTCCAGCGTCAAAGGCTCCTACAAAATAATCTATAGGAGTATCTTCACAAGGTATATTTATAGTATCGTAGGTTTCTACATTCTCAATACTTATACTTGAAGAATTTACTTCAAGGCGTACTTTACTAGAATTGGGAAAGGCGTGTCTAATAGTATTAGCTATAGGGCAACTCTTAGCATCACCCTTAGTCCCAAGCAATATCTCTGTCAGCAGTGATTCTTTTGGAGTAAAGTTTTCTTTTACAAATTGTAGGAACTCTCCCTCAGCTAATAAATCAAATCCATCTCCACCACCAACAATACCCATCTCAAACAATTCTTCTTCAGTATATGTCTCCCACTTAAAGAAATCTATTAACCAATCCATAACATTTTGTGCCATTAACTTTTGGTCATCTTCGCTGAATATCCCGATTTGGTCTACACTAAAGGCTTCGTACATTACTCGCTCTCCAATTCAAATTGATATTCGTATTCTTCCATAGCTCTAAGACTAAGGGGAATCCTGTTTAGTATTGTTCTAGCTTTCTCCATCGCTATATCTAACCCATCCCCTGTTTCGGGGTCATACATAAATGCTATTGGAAACGTCATTCGTTTAATAACTACTGTATATGTTTCTTCAACTAACATTCTAATTTCCTTTCAAGGACTGCAATTTCTTCTCGCAACGCCCCATTTATTTTTCTCTGCTCTTGGGATGCTTCAAGTAATAATTCTCTTTCTTTCTTTAATTGGGTAAGAATATCATATGGTTGTTCACCCAATAATTTCATTACATCTACATCAGGTTTATATACTGTATCTAATATGTATTTCATATCAGCCATAGTTGTAAACTTAGCCCCCACAGTTGGATGGCTTCTTAATACTTCTAGGGCAATATTTAATGCTTCAATAACTACTGTTCTTCCTCTAGGGGATACCATGAATCTAATTGCTAATATTTGTTCTTCACTAAACGGCATTGTTAATTCTCCTGATTAAATTTATTGGGGGCAAGCTTTCCACAACTTACCCCCGCTTCTTTTTAGAACTCCATTATATACCCAAAAGGTATTGTGCCAACTCCTCCTTTCATAATTATATTTTAACCTATACGCCTATTATGGTAATCCAAACACCCATCATAATCAAGGCGTTAGTTAACATCATCCAAGGTGTAAACATCCTATTCATAATTTCCTCACTTGATTTTTTAGTAGCATGTATTCACTTGCTCTGAGATACCTATGATTATTACTTACCTCATTGTGATAAGCTGTAATAATTTCATGGTGGTCTAAATCTAAAGAGAGGCATATACCAGTTTCCATATGTCTTACTAATACTCTACGACTTTCCATTAACGTATGGAACTCTATTATCTTAGACTCACAAATCATTTTATACAACCTATAATCATCCAGATGAGATACGTTTAATCCTCTAAAGAAAACAGCACCAAGAAAATGGTCATCCTTTGTCCACTCTCTCACTGCCTTAATTTCTCTATACAACTCCCTCTGCATTGAGGAAGCCATATTGTCTATGTGTATTTTAATCTTGAAGGGGAACCTCGTATCCAAATCATAAACTCCTTATATAAACTAGGGGGAGTTACTAGGGTTTATACTCTAGTAATAAATTCCTTCGTTCTCTGCTTCAGAGATAGCTTCTTCTATTTCTGTAGTATGCTCCTCTAAACTCGATAACGCATTTATAACTTCTGTTAGTTCAGAACTTGCCTGTTCTAATCTATCAGAGATATCTGTTAAGGTATTTCGTTTAGTTTCTATTTCGTTAACTATACCTTCAGAGTTATTGTTTAAATCCTGTAACTGCTGAATCCAATCATTGAGTTGAAAACTCACAACATTCATAATATATATATCCTTTATTGTTTTATTTTAATTTGTTTTAGTAACTCCCCCAAGCTACCAAAATTATTTATTCATACCTAGTTTACCACGTTCACTATATCCTACACCATATGTATATCTACCAGTACGGTTAGCCCAAACATTTTTAGTCTGACCTTTCTTGGGATGTACCATCTTCCTAGCTTTTATTATATTTGGTGTAAGAGCAAAGTGTTTATCCTTCTTTGCTTTCTTAGGAGAAACAACTTTTAATATATAATTAAATTCTTTACCGTGGGGATTACCACCCCACCCTAAGTAATCGTGAATACAATGAGCTAACTCATGTCGTAGTATCCCACGAGCTACTTCTCCATCAGACAAAGCCCAACTAGATATCTCACAGTAATGTAATCCATAAGACATACCACCAGCATTATATCCAGAACTAGTAACTACTCCAATAGAAGGAGCGAACTTAAATCCCCTCTTTCTTTTTGGTGGAAACTCATCAACCTCATCTGAATATAATAAGGCTTGTACTCTATCTGTATTTATAAGTTCTTCAAAATATTTGAAGATTGTTTTTGGACTCATTGCCATTGGGTTGTTATCCTCCAGTGTATAATGGTTGGGGGTGAATAATTTCTTACCCACCCCCTAGTAATTAAATAAACCCTAGAAACTTACGTCTAGGTTCTTTAGACTGTATTACTGTATGACCTATCTTAGACCTTACAGCATAACCCAACTGACGGTTACCTTGTGGAGTCTTAGCCACTAGGTATACTCTAACACTATCAGCATCAGACATTACCGTATTGAGTGCCTTACGACCTGTCACCTCAATACGCTTACCTGAAGCCTTTCTATCTAAAGTATAGCTGTTGGAGTTTAGGTATCTTTTAAGTTGCTTATAAAAAGCTTGACCTTCATCGTCATTTGGAATTCTTAGGAAGAAATTTCTTGGGGATACTTTTCTCTTATTAACCAATTTTATAATCCTTTACGTTTTAATTTATTTACACAGTGCTAAACAAGCATCGAAAGCTTTAGCTTTTATACTTGCCCGCTCACCAAATAGAACAGAAGAAGCATTGTTAGCCCACCCTTTTCTGTAATCCTCTACCTCTACTATAGCTTGCCATAAAGCCCAAGGAGTATTAGCTAGTCGAGGTTGTTCATCATTGAACACATGGAAACGACTTCGGGCGGTATCCCTTATTCTATCTTTAGCCTCCTTTCTTTTCTCCCATTCTTCTCGTTCATATTTAGTATCATTAGAAATCCGAGTCCATGTCTGAGCAGACACATCATCGGCAGTCAACTCTTTTGAAAGCCTTAACTTTCTTGGAGCAGACGGTTCTGGATAAGACATCTTCAAAACATTATCAACATCTTGTGTGTCTATTTCAAAGTGTGACAGTCTATCCATTTGTGCTACTACTTGGTCTTGACTATTTAACATATCATTAAACAACTTTATGTACCAACTTGTGTCAGCTTTTATTGCTCTGTTATGTCTGAGCGTAGCACTTATTTTAGCTTGCCTTAATCCTGTTGTCAATGTATTCTGACATACAACTCTTACAGGAGTAAATGCAATACTTAATGCACCAGCACCGTCCCTATGGTCTGTAACTAAATAGAACAGGTTATGTTCTTCACCAGCTATCTCAGCTTGACCTGCATCTAAAGTTATGAATATTTTCTTACCATACTCTAAAGCCCCTATAGTTTCTACAGGGTACTGTTCAGAAATAGGGTCTAACATTTCTGCTAGTTCTCTGGTTTGGATTGGAGTCCATTGGTTGCCTACGACACTAAGAATTCTATTCTCAGGGTCATCTGTAGTAGGTTCTCTTACTATTGCATTATGTGTAGTAGGAACATATATATCCTCTGACTCAATGTATGCAAATGTAGGAGCGGTAAATATCTTGAAGTCAACATCAACGTGAGCCATAGCTTGAGTAACTGTTAAGTCCTCATTCATTACTGTACCTATACCGTGCCATGCTGGTTGCCTTCTACCGTAAAACCTTTCACCAAATATATTCGCTGGCATAAAAACCATCCTTTATTTTTTGTGTGCATCTACTCTGCCGTAGCTCATACCCCCTAGCCGAGCCGTAGTCTGGCGATTCGATACTGCCAGCAGTCTACCACACAGCGGTGGAGGTATGCAAAGTCGTTTCGCCAACGATTAATAACTTCTTATATACTAATAGTAAAAGACTCAACCAAAGTTTCGGTTAAGTCTTTTAAGTCTTGGGTCAATACTTTTATCTCTCTTGTTACTTCCAAGAGTTTGTAGTTAATATATAAGAGCCACCCCGACATTCCCAATAATGCAAATAATATAATTATATTAAGAAGTAGCACCGTCATGAATAATCTCTCCTGCCTGTTCTTTTAATACTGTCTGCTCATATGTTCCAAAAGGATTTACTACAGTACCTAACTGTTCCTCTACGATTTGTTTATCAGCTTCAAATAAATCATTATCTAAAGTATATGCTTCAATTAGAGCATCAATACAATCTTGTATTAAAGATGCTATAGTCATATTTCCTATTAACACTGAAGCTATTCTAGTCATTTCCACTTGTTGTTCATCCATGTTTTACTCCTCTGGCTGTACAGCCTCCACACTTTTTAATAGTTTATTTACTTTCAAATCCCGTTCATATTCCTCTTGGAATAGCGCTTGGTAAAACTTTCTCTTTAGACTATATCCTACTTGTTCTCTGCCCACCCTACTATAACTGAAACATATTTCTCTAAGCATATAAATCTCAGTTGTATTTAGGTGAACTACTGCTGTATTAATATCTTCTTCGGGGTCAGTTACTTGGAGTACAGCAATTCCTATTTTCTCAATTAACTCCAAAGGTGCTGGTAATTGTGCTGAAGGAATTAACATTCTCATAGTAGTAACGGTGTCATTCATAGCTCCTTCACGCTCAATCAACATTGTCATATTATCATCTAAGAATAGTATTTCATTGCGAGTCATTGCGATGGGAAATAAATCTTCTTCTAAATTATCTTCCCAATTATCATCAAACATACATTCGCTCATATATCCCCCTCAGTGAAATTATAATCCTGTTCCCTAAGTTTAGCTTGTACGTTTAACCTCTTAGCTTTTTTATCTACAATTCTTTTTTCATCCTGTTTGCTCATCGCCTTCCGCATCTCTTTGGATTTATTTCTTTTCTGTATCTTATTATCTCTTGATTGCCAGTTACTCATCAGTTATCCCCAATTCATTTAATAGTGCTATCCTCGCACAAGTATCACATTCACAAGAATCTTCATGTGCAAGAACCTGTTTACGTAAAGCAAACAAAGTTCTTTGAGAAGCATCCTTATTAAAATATGTAAACCCATCCCCCAACAATTCTTTGAATTTATCCTGAGAAGTATTACCTTTGTCTATTTCGATTGACATTAAATGCCTCCTTCAAAGCTGTATCCTGAGCATCAGTCGTTCTCAGAGTGTGAACAGTATTCTGTAGCTCTGTTATATTATACTGTAATACCTTTAATAAGTCGAAGATATCCTCTACTTTCTTTTCATATTCATTCAACCTACGTATGTATTCATCATTTGTTTGAATTAAATATTGCATTACCATACTATATAATAACTCCTATTATGTTTGCTATGTCTGCAAATAACTTACCCTGTAAAAATCTAACAATTAATATTGCACTAAGTATCCAAATTGAAATCCACTCCTGTATAGACAGTGGTTTCCGTTTAGGTTTAGGAATTGTTCTCCTAAATTTATTGTCAAATAATATATCAAATACTAAGAACCTAAATAAAAATATCATTAAATTGCTTCTAGATTTTTTACTACTAATCCAAGAAATAGTAGAAATATAAAAAATGCTGTGGGATTTGTTATGGCCACGCCGTACCTCCAAAAGTTTATTTCTGCCAGCTTACTCCAGCATTGCGGAGCGTGTCAAGCATTTCTTAAAACTTGGGGAGCTAGAATAAATAACCATTGTATAGTATAATAATATAGTATATATAAGGAGTATGACATATGTCCTTTATAAAAAAGACTCACCCATTCTTTCTAAGTAAATATAATCTTACTACTTTCTTAGAAAAGACTAGACCTATAGAAGATTATCTTAGTAATAAAGTTCCTATGCAATCAGATAAATTAAAGATTAGATTATTAAATGAGGGATATCTGAAACCCGTCTGCGATTTGTGTGGCAAGGGACGCTGGCTTGATGAAGAAATCCCCTTACAACTTGACCACAAGAATGGTAATCATGACGATAATAGTCTAAAGAATCTTAGACTAATCTGTCCTAATTGTCATGCTCAAACACCTTGGTATAGAATTAAGAATGAACATAAGGATGATACTTTTGCTAATGAAGATAGTGAAGATGGGGGAAATAGAGAATAGCTTTATTCGTAATATGAATTCCAGTTAAATACTACCATAGTTACGGTTCCCCAAATATTCATTCCTAAACAATTCCTACAGTCTAACTCTCGTTGAATACTTTTTAATTCCAGATACGGTTGTGTTTCGGATACTTCCATCTTGCTCCCCGCTTCAAGAATAGGTAACCACTCCATGAAGTTATCCACTTCCCGATATCCATCACAAGAAGAACAATGAAGAACTGTTAAGCTTTTAGTCATTCGTCTATCCATAATTATATTATTATATACCCCTGTTGCATTTTATAAGATTCGTTAGCACTCATTCCTTCACCAATATATACCCACTCATCTGTTTGTGGTTCATATAATAATGGTGGGCTATCTGTAAATAATACTAGATTATAAGCATGTCCACCAGAATAATCAATAACTAATCCTACAGTATTTATTCCAAAGCGTCTATCAGTACGTGCCTTAAAGCTAAAGGCAAAGTTCTCACAGTCATACTTATCTTTAACGTACTGCTTTTTATCTACCCAATCCCATTCAATCCATTCCTGAAACTCTTTCTTAGAACAGGCTGTGTAACTATTATCCAATGGTAAATGTTTTACTTGGGATATTTTATCCCCCACTTTAAGCGGGGTTCCATCCCATATCCAACCCTGACTCTCTAATTGTTTAACCACCCATGCCCTATCTTTCTTTTCCCTAGTTTGTAAATTGGGTGGGTTAATATATTTCTTTTGAAATTCTACTATTGCTTTTGTTAACTTTCCCATTATTCCTCCTGATATTCTGAATGGAGTTCACTCGGTAATGTACTAAGATACTGTAATTCAAATACTAACTCGTATAAATAAACTCCCACTTCCTCATAGCCATTAGCCATTGCAACTCTGCCTTGATGCTCTAACCAATCTGCTGTACGGGATAGTGTTAAGGATTGTTGTTCCCTACACATTTCCCGTAATTGAACAACGTCTAATGTAGCAGCGGGGGGCAAATCCGGTAAGATATCAAATAAAGTTTCTGCCATCTTACACCTCCATATAATAATTATTCCTCCATGGTATCCAGTATTTTCCAATAAGGAATATGTTTCTTTAGTGCTCTACCCCAAAATTTTTCATCTCTAGATTGGTTTTTCTTTTTGCTAACCTTCTCAATGATTCCTAGTATCTCATCTAGGTTCATCCATGTATACATGGGCGTTGGCCCACCTGAATCTTCTATATAATAGTACTTCATACACCTACCCTAAAATGCGACTTGATAAGAATATACCCTAATAGTCCTCTGAATATTCATACTCCCCTAGATATTTAAGTTTTATTTCTTCTATCATAATAACTAGGGGCTTCAATATATCCCAATCTTTATCTAACTTAAAGATATGTTCTTGTAGTTGGTCAATATCATTTTGAAACTCTTTTGCTTCCTGAATAACTGTTTGTTCTTTTTTACACATTCATTTTAAAATAGTCCTTTCAATAAATTTCCGACACCTCGCATCTTGTCTCTTTGGTTTTCCTGATACTTTCTTTTAATTTCTTCTAAAGTTGAGAAGTTAATCTTGGTGTCATTGCCTTTATCCAATTCATCTTGGAGTACTCCAACAGGCCCATACATATTGGAGAGAGTCCAATCCTTAGCACAAATCATCTGCTCTCCCATTACCACTGTTTCCTGTTTTGGTATAATAGAAAGAGCACCCTTGAAACAATAGTATTCATCTTCTTCCTTGGGGGCTGATATATCTAAGGAAACAATTATAGATACTCCTAAAACAACTCCCAAGCTAAAAGCTATTCCAGATTTAACCCATGTATTAATCTGCATCTCACCTCCTTAACCTTTTAGGTAGCCATTCCTCTTTTATTACTACTCCCCCGAACACAGTATTAAAACCTTGAATGGGGGCAAATCCATATTCTTCCTCGCCCATAACTGTCATTCGTAATCCATATCTTCTTGCTATAATATTATACTCATAAGTTTGTAATATGTTTACGGTAGATATGTGTCTTGCACGATTCTTAATAGCGATTAAATCATTAGCTCTAATCCATCCCTTCGTTGTATAGTTTCCAGTTCCGGGATAAGGAACCCACTCATCATATGTCATACTTAATTCCTTCCACGTCATTGTGGGAGGAGGTGGAGTAGATGTTGGGCATATACCATTAAACGCATGGGAAGGTGATTGTGCTGTATTAAACAAAACCACCACTCCCATAATAAGTGTTAGTATACCGTAAGCCAGTAAGAGTTTCAATTAATACCCCCCGTATCCCCCATAATCTCTACGCTCTCCTGCTGGCTGTGTCTTGCCCATACCCTCCAACATCTCACCCATGTAAGCATGGTCAGCTAATATAGTCTTCATTTGGTCATTAGCAATAGCTAAGTTCCGTTTCAGTTGTTCTATGTCGGGGCCATACCTATCAGCGTCTTCCGTTAACTCTCCAATTTGGTATACGAGAACATCCACATCCTCAATCACTTCCTCGATTTTATCAATGTCTTTAATCAACTCATGTAAGTTATGAATCTCTATAGCACATTGTTTAGCCTCTGCTTGTAGTGGTGGAATATGTTCCCGTACTTCTGCTACTTGGGCTTGTGCTACATTTAAATCCGCCCTTAGAGTTACTACCCAACCAATTAAACCGACAGCAACTACTATTAAGGGAATTAGTGTACCAAGAAATGCCATATTAAATTTCATGATTCCTCCTATTCAATCGGTGTAACATTATGAACTGCCCCATCCCAATTCCCCTGCCAAGGCCACTCTGAATCTACGTAAGCATTTGCCATCCACTCTGTAGTCGGAGGGATAGGTTGGACTACCCAAACCCACCCACTTGCTGTAAAGGCTACTGGATGTCTAAAGATATAGCAGAACTCAAACTTACTTCCCGGATTTCCACAATTCCAGTTGACCCACATTGGAAAACCATTAAAGTATCCATCTAAGAAGTACTCCCCTGTATAGCTAGTCTCTGCGTGGTCTAGGTATAACATGTGGGGTTCCATTCCCGTGCCAAACCCACTGGTGTTTCCTGAAGCCCCACTATTCCCTGAACTTGTAGTAGGGTTACTGGCTAAAAAATTGACCGTCTCTTGTAAATCCCATAACTGCATTCTAATATCTTCTATCTCAAAGTAGAATTGTTCTAATGTCCAATACAATTCCTCTTGCATTTGATTCATCGTAGCATCTGTATTCCCACCAGAAGTAGAGTTATTCATTGCGTGGTGAACCATGTCTTCCAAATCAGCTATTCTATACCCTATATCTTCCTTAATTTGATAAACATCTTGTAGTAAAGTGTCTACTCTTGGGTCAGAGCTTCCTTGACTAGCAGAGGTTAAATTATTCTCCAATGCCCTCATATCGCTCTGTAGTGCCGATATAGAGGCTTTAACACTAGAATCATCATATGTACTACCTCCAGCCCTCTGAAGCGTCTGTACGTCGTTCTGAAGCTGTTGTATAGACCTTCTAAGACTGCTGTCATCATAGCTTGTTACAGTACCGCCAGAAGACATACTTCCCATACGTCTTTCTAGATTTGATAAATCGCTGGACACGCCTTCAATAAGTCTACGTAATCCCGAATCATCATAACGAGAAGATGACCCTTGAGCATTTCTTACATCAGATTTGAGGTTGTTGAGGGTGGATTTAATATTATCGACAGCCCCCTCAACTGAGGCTAACCGCATAACTAGGGGGCCGATATCAACATCACCAGAGGATGTCATATCAATATTGGACATGGCGGAGATGGAACCTTCTATCTCAGCAATACGTCCACGTAAGTCTGAGTCGTCGTACCCTTCCACATCTAGATTCATGTTGTCTAGTATGGTACGAATCTCTGCTATGGTAACATCTAAGTCTTGAATACGGTCAGATAGATAACTATCATCATACTCATCGGGGATGTTTAAGGACTCTATCTTATTCTTGATTCCCCTGTCATCATATTCATCGGGCATCATTTCCATAATACTGGCAGTTTGTTCCTTCTGTCGTTGAATTTCTATGTCTAATAAGTCAACATTGTTTTTGAAATTCACTCCTCCCACAACACCGCCAATAGCTAAACCCACTACAGGAATGGCTCCAGTAACGATACCGACTACCTTTGGCATGTTCATAGTGTACCTCTCTATTTAATAAGTTGGCCACTTCCACTTAAACAAATACGTGGCCATATGTTTAGCCCTCCTTTCTAAACTTTCCTTATCATTTTTATAGCCGATGGCTCTAGGCTGAGTAGCATTCTCATCACAAATAACTATCCGTAGCCATTGGTTTTCGATTGCATCTTCTCTGTGACAATGCTTGGATTGTTCATCATAAGAATGATTCTCAATAACGCCTAGAGCATCTCGTACATATTCCCCATCAATCATTTGACAGGGGCCTGAACATAACTTTCCTTCCTTATATATTTTTAACGATGCCTCTTCGATTGTTATTCTTTTCCCGCTCTGCATTGTAATGGACATTCTTTACTTTACCTCACTAATATACTAATTAGTACCCACACTCCTAATGCCATAACAACATCTGATATGGCAGCTATATACATCCCAACCAACATATATTTATCTAATCTACTTACATCCAGTTTTAAATATTTCATAGCCCATCCTTTATAATAAAATAATGTGGACTACTCTAGACTAGGGTTTGTGACAGCTTCAAATTTTTCTCTTGTACTTAAATCTTTATACCGCATCTCCTGAAGCCATTGAGTATCTGGCATTTCACCCGTTACGTAATAATACATTTTTAAGTTGGCGATGCCATTCGTATACCCTTTTAAATAATTATCCTTAATAGGTAAAGCTTCTTGTATGCTTCTTTTAAAAATTAAGTTTAAAATTATTCCCGATACCATCCAAGCTGCTAGGAAAATTAAAAAGTTTTGCATCTTCTTTACTCCTCTATACGAGTCAAAAACATTGGGGTTTGGTCACCTAACCATCCTCCAATAATGTTAAACTCAAAAAATTCTTCAGCTTCTTCGTAACTCATATCTGCGGCCAATATTTCTATGCACTTCTCCCTATCATATATGGCAACAGGCTTGTTATAAAATTGATTCCCCACCCCAATAAAAGCATCATCCAGATTATCATAGAGTATAATTCCATCATAATGTTCTTCTTCTCGTAATCTATCCCTCATCATCTACTTCCTCCTTATCTAATTGACAATCACATGCGTGACATTCACAATCACAATCATTGTAACATTCGCATAACCCCTTAACTAAATAGGCATTTTCTTCACAATAACAAAGTTCAACCATCCTATTCCTCCTCAGTTTTTATGCATCTCATCAGACATGTCTTTAATTAATTGTAACACTTCTTCTTGTTCAGTTTCAAGTTCAAAGACTCTCCATTTAGCGAGACGTAAATCTTCATTATCTCCGCCGTCTGTATGAAGAACTTGCTCATTTAATCGGTGAATAGTGCTGGTTAAATCTACAACTTCATCCGCTAATGTTCTGGCGGCATGTACCTGAGACTTTAATTCTTCTCGTACTTTCGCCAACTCTTTCTTTAGTCTATCTATCTCTTCATTGTTTACAGGAGGCTTTTCCTCCGTTTGGGAATTAAGTAATGCCGCTAGAATTTGTTTAAGTAAACTCATGTCTCCTCCTTATTCACTACATCTTTCTTTATTATTATACACATTTTAACTAAAAAACCCCCCACTGTTTTCGTGCGGGGGGTTTTCTAGAGATAAGGAATCACCTCCTTTACGATGGGAGCTTTATATCATCCAGAAATTTAATGACAGAATCTGAGAACTCTTTCAATTCTTGGACTACCATATCCTTATCTTTGTCAGTAATCTTACCATCCTTAGAAACTTTGTTTAATGTAATACCAATATCTAGAAATTGTTTTGTAACATCTTTCATATTACTTTTTGCTCCGCTCCGAAGCAAATTCATACTTATAAAAGATACTACAAACTTAATTAGTCTATCCATTTTTATTTCCTCCCAATTGTTCCAAGTACTTGACTACACGTTACAGCATTTGTTTGTTGTGTTGCCGCTCCCAATTCATTCCAAGACTTGGCTATCTTTATTGGATTAGAGCCGCACTTCGGACAATGTACCATATGGTCACGAAAGTTCCACCCACATGCACTACAACTGAAATCTATTACGCCCATAAATAACCTCCTATAATAAATATTTCTTAACTATGTTTAACTTAAATAGGGCCGCCACACTGAAGCTAAATAATACTCCAGCTAATACCACTACTATAATATTTATGGATGTGTACCTACCTAATAAAACTAATGCGGCATCTTCAAAGAAATGAAGAACGCTTATCAGGATTGATATCAATCCAAACTTAGCGGTGCCAGATTTTAGATGGAATATACTCATGCCTCCTCCTTATATTGTACTAAGTATGGCCAACTTATTGGAAACAATTTAACACAATACGAGGCTATTTGTCTAGCAATTTCTTGAGTTTCTTCCTGAGCATCTGGGCTTAATCGTAAATTGCACACCCTTGCAAAAGCGGCTAAGGAGCCTGTCCAATACCATTCAGTATACATGGCTTGGGGAAGAACTAGACGAGCCTGTTCAGGGGCCACGCCCTGTTCTAATAACTCTTTGTATATGTTATTGCATTGTGCAATTGTATCTCTTACAGCCTTTTCTGTTTGGTTGAATATTTCTATGTTTCCTTCAGAACCCTGTTTAGCATTTATTGGTTTGCCCCGCCATTGTCCTGAAAGTGGTACATAGTAGTCTGGTTCGTAGTCTACGTAACGTCTACTGACCTCATTCCATACCAATCCTATCTGGTGTTTAACCAGTTGACGGGCAACAAAGATGGGGGCAGAGATACGAAACTGAATTTGAGGATGGCCAAAGGGAGTCCAATGACCGTGTAGAGCTAGGTATTTAATGAGTCTCTCATCATTATCTTCTAGCTCTGTGTGGTGCTTATTAAAACTTACCCTTGCTGCGTTTGCTACTGTTAAGTCTGTACCTAACTGGTCTATGAGTTCTACCTTCATCTATTCTCCTTTAGCGGGGCATTATAGAACAGGGCCTAACCAATTGAGCATACGATTGAATCATTAATTGGTCTTGTACCTGATTGCCCGGAACTTCTCTTAATGCTTTTATTTGACCATATATTGTTATGGTGTCTCCTATTTGTAAACTATCTATTCCTTCTACTGTAGTCATACGGCAGATTACTCCACCTAGTTCTCCATCTATTTCACCATCTATTGTAACATCTATACCACTGGCTCTAGCGTCTACCCGTTTAGCTACTCCTGTAATTTCTGCGTACTTCCCAAAGTACTGTTCAATGTTTTGTTTAATGTCATTCCCACTAATTCCTTTTACTAATTCATGTGCTGTCAGGGTTAACTTAGTTGCCTCATCTTCTACCAAACTAGATGGGGCGGGAAGACTTTCCTTTTTAGTTACCTTATCTGCTGGGGATTCATCCTGCTGTTCTATATTAGAACAACCCATTGCTAAAATTGTTATTCCTATCATTAGCAACCTTATCCAGTGTTTCATGTTCTCTCCTTTAATTATCTGAATCTAATAATTCTTCTACATTACATTCCCAATAATATTCTATTTTTTCATTGTGACATTTCCCACAATCACATTCTATACAAGTACATTCTTTTGCGACAGTATCTTGAATCTCTCCAGCAACGGGGTAATGCCCAACTGGAGATACCGTATTTGCATCGCATGTACATCTTTCACAAGAACACTCATCGTCGTTAGGCCACAATTTAAGTTGTTGCATAATCCCTCCTATTCTGAATCTAAAATTTTCATTCCTAATGCCCCGATTAAAGTTACGCATCCTGTAGCAATTTCAACCATACCCACAAAAATAGCCAATGAAGCTATAAATCCTAATATTAATATGCTAATAAATATTTGTGGACGTAACTTCATTGGCTTCAACTTCTACCAGTATCGTTGGTTCATCATTATGTCAATCGCTTCTGGAACGTGGGGTTCTTTATTGTTGTTGTTTCTCCTATATTCCCAATTCCTCTGGGAGTATTTTTCTTCGTGGGGGCCAGTAATTACGCTAATGCAAGCTCCCAAAACGGCCTTTAGCCCTTTGCTAAAATGAAACGGTTCAGTATCCATATGATACAAGTGCCTCCTTATATTTAAACTTCACTATCATTATACTAGGGTTTCTAGATAATTCAAGTGGTTTACTATATGGAGTTTTAATCTACAGCAGACACACCGTGCCCATCTTTTTCTGCTCACTTTCCCCCGTCCTTCATTAGTTTTAATAATGCTTTTTCCATGGAAGCTGAAATGGGACGTGCCCCAATTCCTCGTTTACTACTAGTAAGCGTATCCCTTTTAACTTCAGCATCGGCTTGCATTTGTTCAGCGGGGGTTAATGGCCCACTTGCGTCTGGCCATAGTGTACTACCTTTTTCTCTGTTGGCCATTTGAGCAGCTTCTCTCTTGGAACCCCCATCTACTAGATAGTCTTGACCTTGATGGGTAGCATCCTCACGTACATCGACGGCTGGATTCGCTCGAAAATTGTGGGCTAAGTTGGCACGTCTTTCTTCTGCTACATCTTGTTCATAGTCTCTGTCTGTGTACTTCCAATAATCATCATCTCCATCTGCCACTTTTGATAATTTTAAAAGGGCATTCTGGAAAGCTTTTTTCTTACGTTGTGTCATAGTCTCAGCCCCCGGCCCTTGCCCATATATGCTCAAGGGATTAGGCACATTAACATTTGTATTGACCACAGGATTAGCGTCGGGAGTTTTACTTCCTCTTTGGGCAAATAGGGAACCCGCTTGAGCCAGAGCATCTGCTGTCGCATGTGCTGCTCCCTCCCCACTTTGTGGGTCATTTGGGCCTAGTTGGGGTTGGTTAGCTTTAATTCTATCCTGTGTCGCTTGATAATCTGTAGCCCTCTGCCTTCTTTCATTAGCATCTTTAGTAATACGTTCCGCCATTCTACCTTGGGCTGGGACATCTTGAGAACCATCTTTTAACATAGCTTGTTTTGGAGTCTCTCCAAACATTGTTCCACCGGGCCAATTCTTTGGTGGTTTGGGGGCCTTCCGTGGGCCTATAAAAGGTTTTGGGCCTATAAAATTTGGCGAATCTAAATTGAATTTCTCCCTACGACGGTTTTCCCGCATATCTTCGAAATGATGTTCCTTTCTCCTGTTGAAATCTGAAAATGGATTCAAATTACTGATACCTGCTTTCACACCTCTTACTGCATCTCTTACCGCTGGGGTGAATTTTTCAATGTCTTCATCTTTTAACATAGATATAATGCTAGACCGATTTTCTGGAGAAACAGTGCCTATATCTCCCTTAAATCCCTGTGGCTTTTTACTTCTGCCCCTAAACGTGCTGAACGGTGCTCTGATGAATCCGGTATCTGCTGCGCCACGCAATGTTTTTTTTGCGGCACCTATTGTTTTTTGGCCTTTATCAGAACTCATCCATTTTTTTGCGGCTTGGGTTGGCCGCCCTGTCCAATATTTATTATTAAAATCTAGTAGTTTTTTCCGAGAGGGATTCCATTTTTCAATATCTTCATCGTCCATAAATTTAAGTAATTTATCGACAGCATTTTCACCATCGGTAACTCCTCGTGGGAGTTCATCCTTATCATCTTTTTTAGGCTTATGAGATAATTGTAATAAGGCATTTTGTACCGGCGTTAATTCTTGTCTTCTTCGATACTTGGCAGCTTCATGAGCCTCATACCTTTCAACCTCTTCTTCACTCAAACCCATATCATCTATTTCTTCGTCAGTAAGCTGCCACGGAAGATGTCCACCTCTTTCTCCATAAGCTCTTTCAGATGCTGTACCAACCTCACCTTCCCAACGACTCCCTTCTGGAATCGAATCCAATTCTTGTTGTCTTTGGGAAGATAATTTAGAACGGGTTCTTTCAATTAATTTAGGGTCATCTGGTATTTGGCTATCATCAATTGGTGGTGCATTAGCTTTGGGCCTTCTTCCTGCGGGGTCAAATGGCCCCTGAGTGGAAGGCCGTAAGCTGCTTGGAACTATGGGAGATGGCCCTCTAGTTGCTTTGGGAGTACTTGCCATACCTGTCTCAGGTTGGGGTACAGGGGAGCTTGCTCCATATGCTCCACTACTCCACGGCAGATTAGCCTCAGTTCTTATGCCCCTTTCCTTAGTTCTTGGGGTTGTGCTTGGTATATAATCATCATCTTTATCCAATCCAAATGCTTTAAGAAGACTATTTTGAAAACCCTTCTTACGTTCTCCTTGGTTTGGGTTTGTAAAAGCCCTATTTCTTTTTGCAGTTTGAGCTAACTCCTGTGCCCGTTTATCAGCACTAGATAATTTGGGCCTAATCTGCGGCGAAGATAAATATTGACCTCTTGCAGATTGACTTGATTGCTCTTTAGGTTTAACAGTAGATTGCTCTGATGCTTCAGGTTTAATAATTGTTACTGGTGATTCTCTCTGAGGCGTTACTCTAAGTGGCATTCGGCTTCCTAGACTTCCACCTGTATGACCATAGGCTAAATGGGCACCCCTCGCTCGTCGGGGGTCATCCCTACTAATAGCCGTTTCCTTCTTTGCTTTGTTAATATCATCTTTTAACATAGCTTGAACGCCCTGACTAGTACCTATATCTCTTTTAGCAGGAGCTGCCCTTTTAGCAGCACTTCCTATAATACTTGATAATGGTGACAATCTGGATGCAACACCTCTCCCAACTCTTCCAATTGTTTCTTTTCCTTTATCAGAAGTAGCCCACTGACCAATTTTTTTGCCAGCCCTTCCTGCGACAGCAGCCGTTGCCAATGGATTCCATTTTTCAATGTCTTCATCATCTTCCTTATTTAGAAATAGGTTAGACATATTCTGTAAAGCTCCAGCAGATTTTCTAGCTTTGGCTTTTGCAGACTTATTATAATCTGGGGAGTCTTCATCATGTTTATCTCCCAACTCTTGACCAGCTTCATTAACAACCCATGGCGGCTTAATGTTCTTAGGAATACCATTATCATCTGTTTCAGTCTCTACTACTGGAACATACCGACTTGATTCAGATGGTTGTTCTGATGGGAATCCATATTCTCTTAATAGCTGATGATGTTCTGCTTCTCTCCCCGCAAAATTATGTAAGGTAGCAAAAGATTCTCCAGATTTTAGGGGGTCTTTTTCCTTCTTTTCTTTGTACATCCAAGAATCGAATGACTTTTTAAAATCTACCTTATCTTTATTTTGCATAACAATGACCACCTTTTTAGAATCATCCCCACTTTCACATGGAGCAAAGACTTTACAATAATCGTTGGGCTGAATATCGCCAGCAACTAAATCACAAGTTTTTTCGCCAGCATTATAATAAGCACAATGTCCACAATTTATGCCCATTTGATTTTCTGCTGGAGAAGCATCTCTATATCCACATTGGTCTTTATCTATTTTTCCAGTTTGTGGAACTTCTGCTTTCAATAGTTCAAATGTAGCTCCTTGGTTAACTCCCTTTTCACAAACGGTAACCTCAGCCAATTCCATTTCGTCTACTTGCATATAGGGCATTGTACCCTTCTGCATATTTTGAACCTTGGTTGCACTTCCTGCAATGCTATATGACTTCAATCGGCCAGAATTGATTTGTTCTTTTACTTTATCTGATATCTTGGTATCGCCCCTTAATTCACAAATAAAGAATAATCCTTTATCATCCACCCCGCTTTTGAATATCTGTCCACCCTTAGAAATATAGGCTGGTAGTGCCCAACCTACTTGAACATCAGAATGAAGCACCATGGCATTACGGGTTCTAAAGTTTTCCATAAACTTATCAAAAGCTTTCTTTAAAGCATCTGTAGTTATTAAATGGCCTTCTCTATCAATTAACTCAACTGAAGCAGGGCCGCCAACCACCATTGGGTCATCGTCATCCTGCTGACCAGCAGCTTCTAAATAAACGGGGTTATCGGGAAAAGCTCTAGATAGGGTTAATATTTCTGCTTTAGATGCAAAACCAGCTTGAAACAATCTTTTAAATTCTTCTAAAGCATCCTTAATATCTTCAAGAGTTACTCGTCCCGTATCTTCTTTTTCTAACCAATGTATCCCTTCTCCTGTAAGAAAAGGCTTGGTAGCTATTTGACTAGTATACTGTATACGCATTATCCTTGATGTACTCCCCAAACTACGCCATAAATTTGAGTGCTTGACCCAGAAGCAATAGCTGAAATATTACTTTGAATATCTATAGGCCAATTTGTTTCCCATGTTTCACCAGCCTTTAAAAGAACACCTGTAGAAGAAGAAGCAGTAGTATCTAAAGCTATATTAACAGTTTGTGAACCGTGCCCATTTTTAAGTCTAAACCCTCTTACAACAGCAATTCCGGGCCTTCTCTTAGATTCAGATGCATTAGCTGTTCCAAACCATTCATAATTGATTCCTTGTGCACCATCAACATAGTCAGCAAGCATTCCATCTTTACGTTGCTCAACCATAAACTTATCTACATAGAAATTGTTATTGTGTTGAGTTGTTGTTACAATGGCTACTCTATATGTAGCTGATGTAGTCGGTAAATCATATCCCACACTGATACGAACAAAGCCTGTAGTTAATGTGTGGGCAGCACTAGATGCTAATGCGGTGCCTGAACTATCTTGGATTTCTATTTTTACCGCCCCTCCCGGAGAACCTGTTCCACGTACCTCACATTGAGCTACGATAGCACTCCCTTCGGGATGTCCAACAGTAGTTAACTCCCAATAGAAGCCTTCCTCCGCCGCTGAGTTGGCGGGGTCAACCAATAAGGAATAAGTTCCGGTAGCTGCAAATGCGTTTGATTGAGAAATGCCTGACCCTGATGCAGTAAAATCTGTTAAGGTATTAACCTCAATAGATGGGTTTTTTACGAGATTAACCGAAGGAACACCCCTACCAACCGTGAAAAGGTCAACAGCAGATGTTCCCACACTTACATCAATTGGTGCGTACTTTGTCCAGACATGTACGCTGGTTCTCGTACTAGGGTCAATTTCCCATTGGGGCCATACCTCTGGAAAATGTTCAGAATTCATATACCACTCCTACCTATTTGAAAACCAATTTAACATGCCGTATACGCTTCCCAACACCATACCAGAGTGTAGTAAAATTAAACTGAGTACCACAGAAGCAGACTTAGCACCATAAATTCTGGTTCTCCAATGTTTTAATTCGTTGACTTCTTCGCCAATCTTTTCAACCCTTTCGCATATTGTCTCATTCAACTGAGTTTGGCTGGCAATATAAGTATCTAATCTTTCCATATATACCGCCAATTGAACATTGAAATCGTTATCGTTGCGAGTAGGCATACTCCATCCTATCTCCCGTAGAACATAGCTCTAACTACTACTGCACCAGCATCACCAGTGTTAGCAAACTCATCGAGAGCAGCACCATCGGCACCAGCTTCCCACAAAGATATCTTTGAGTTACTATAGTCAAATTGAGCTACATAACCATTATGGTCTGGAGATAGTAGAACTAACGCTATCGACTCTAATCCTACATCAGCGGCAGAAATAGATTCTCCACCAGTCGGATAAGAACTATCAAATGTAATTGTCTTGATTGTATATCTCATATCTCCCGGTACACCAGTATTATCCCTAGCGTTACTTGGATTTGATATTGTAAGTGCCATAATTTAATTCTCCTTAATGTACATTAGATAAAAGGGGGGAAGGAACCTTCAGGCTCCCGCCCCCCAACTAGATGAAATTTAGGCGTTTAAGTCAGTAATTTTGGCTTGTACCCAAATGTTCTTGCATCGCATTTCACCCATGGTGTAGAGCAATCCCCTCACTACCAAAGCATTGGCAGCGAAGTAATCACGGTTTTCTACATACTGAGTAGGCTGTGCAATTGCCATTTCTATATAATCGGTGTCTAACACATAGATGTTGGAACCGAGTACGGTAGAACTGGAAGAAACAGATTTCGGCACATCGGCATCTGGAAGTATTGGTATACCCATATAGGTAGCCAAGACTAGACCAGTTCGGGTGCCGGGGAAGGTTCGCTCTGAACCTACGCCAACCTGATATTCTTCTTGTCCCATATAACGCTGTTGAGAGTTAAGCAACCTCTCCAGCTTAAAGTATTGGTCATGACCCATGAGGATGAGCTTTGGCTCACCACCATTCTCTCTTATCTTCTGGATACAAGTATCTATTAGATTGAGGGAAAGGTCACGGCCTACACCAGAGTTGTGGCTTACATGAGCGGCGGCATTCCAACCACCAGCAGTTCGGCCATTGAGTGTAAGGTCATAAGCTCTGGAACGGGCTTCCCCGCCGCTGACTATAGCACCGTCTTCGACAACTACGTCATCCAGAGAAGTAAATCCTGCACGGCTGAAGACATACGCAATGTCCCCCGCAGCCCAAGCATCAGACAAACCTGTGGCATCCAATGTTACTGTTCCACCACTGTGGGCAGTTCCAGAAGCACCACCAACGGTTATACCGCCAGTTATGTCATGAGCAGTTCCACTAAGGTCATATCGGTTTATTTCATCGCCAATCTTGAAATGCTTGTTGATTGAACCAGTAGAACCGAATACTGCGGTAGTATCACTACCACCCGAAGCTCTGGCCGCTGATAGGGCCAAAAGTTCTTCGTTTATTTCTTTAATGTGGTCTAGCTGGGCATTCTCATTTTCCAATGCCAGCACGTCTCCGATACCACCTTCTAACTGTGCAGTAAACACAGACTTGACTGAGGCACCGAATGTCGTGCTAACGATACGAGGCAAGCTCGATACCGTCTGAATATCGGAAATGTCCACCGTTGGGATGTTACCAGTTTCAGTTACAGGCCGTGAACGTCCCGAACCACGGTCAGTTCTCACCCTCCAACCTGCTGTATTACCCCAAACGGTTCTAGGTACCGCATTAAAGAAACGAGTTTGGTTATTTAGAGCTTGCCAGACTTTACGTCCATAAGTAGTATCAAATATGCCAGTTGCAGAATCAACTGTAAACGGCGTACCGATACCAGCACCAGCTTTCTTCATGAAGCCGGGGCCAAAGACGCTCTGGTAAAGCCCTCTTTGTGACTGAGCAATATACTCAGCTAATGATGGATTAGCCATAATCGTTTCTCCTTAAAATCAAAATTATTTATTTAGGTTATCGTAAGAATTCTCTAGGAATTCCTTCAGTCTCACCGGACTCAACAGCTTCTTGCAACCGTCGTAGTTCGCTATAAGACATATTCATCATCTGGTCAACCGCATCTTCAACAGATGTTGCAGACTTTGAAATTGGTGTAGTTCCATCGACCCCAAATGTTTCGTCATAACGAATTAGTTGTGGGCGATTAAGGCCATTCTCTTCCGAGAAACCCATCTTTCGCAATCGGCGCTCAGTTTCTTTTTCAACCATTTTCTGAACGTCTACGTTGGACGTGCTCTTTTTTACGCTTTTCTTTATTTGCATAGACTTCTGAAGGCCAACTAATTGTTTTTGCATTTCTTGCAAAACTTCTGGGAAGCCTTCTTCCTCTTCTTCGTCATCTTCTTTTGGTTTGTCGTCATCACCATTTTCTTTCTTCATGCCATATCCATACCCATTCTCAACCTCTCCCTCTTCCTCTGTCTCTTCTTCCTCTTCTTCCTCAGTGGCCTTTCTTAAAGCATCTATCTGTTTCATCATAGCTTGAATAGTATTCTGAACATTCTCAGTTTTACTATCTATGGTAACAGCATTTTCTGCATCGTCAGCTTGCCCCGTACCTGACATAGATGAAGCTTTCGTTTCGCCCGGATTGCCCCATTGAGCATCCGTTGGATTGTCATTCTTCATTAAACCAAATACTTCATTAGCAACAGCTTTGATGATTTGTGCTTTTTCTACTTCAGCTTGCTCATCTTCAGCCAACTCAAGTTCTTCTTCCTCTGCTTTCGTTAGTCGAGAGTCCATCTTATGCAACACCTCAGCAACGGCAGCTAGAGCAAGATTGCTCCCCTCTATTTGCTTTTCCAACCGTTCAATTATATCCGAATCTGCCATAGTAATACCTCCATCCGAATCTATTTTGCGCCAAGGAAGTTGGTCTAAGCCACCTCCGACTCCCAACAGCATGTTAATACGATTTTCGTACTAGTTTATTATACTAAGTTTTCCAAAAAACTTTCATTATTCTTCAGTAAGTTCTGTAATTTCGTTATCAAAAGTGAGTTTTAGCATCTCATTTCTGAAATCATATAACGGAACCTGTGCAAGTTTCTTCAATTTCTCGCATTGAGTTCCTTCAGGCATTGCTGCCTCTACTAGGTCAAGAACTCGTCCAACCATCCTTGAATGTTTAGCTATGATATACTCTTGTAATGGGCTAACTTGACTCGCATCCATACTCATCCTCCTACAGTTAAATAGTTGTATTATTTAAACCCTCTATTTGTTCCCGAATAAATCCCTTTATTTTTTCTTTCTGAGCCTCCCTAGCTTCCCTATCCTGTCCATCTGCTTCTACCATATTTTCAAGGGTTGGGGCGGGCCGTTTCCGTCTATAAGAGCGTACCCTAATGGTACCATTTTTAGTGCGTCTTAATCCTGACGGTATAACTTCAGTACGTGGCTGTCCTACCAATCGTGCTAAAGCATTAGAGAATGCAACGCTATGCATTACACCTGAACCCCTACGAATAGTGGTTACGGGAGTATCTAGATGTCTAGATAAGGCATCTCCATCAGATAATACAACTGTTATAGCATTAATTGCTCTCTGTAACATTTAAAACCTCTAATTTAATTTCTGCTTTACTTAAAATATTTATACTTTGTGGATGAGAATATTCCTCTCCCGCCACAATTCTACTCACATTACTGTTGGCTAACATTTTAGCGCACGAAAAACAGGGACTTACAGTTACATAAGCTGTCAACTCATCATCTGAACGTAACTGTAAAAAAGCATTTACCTCTGCATGAATTGCTTCACATACATCTAATCCTTCTCCTGTCTTATATTCAGCCCCCTCACATGGATTATCTACACAATGAGGAAACTTGGCTGGAACACCATTATATCCTGTAGCTACTACGTGCTGCTTAGAATCGACTAGAACACAGCCAACCATTCTTCTAGGACATGTGGCTCGTGTAGCTACTAAATGGGCAATATCTAAAAAATATTTATCCTTCTTTTTTTGGCTTTCTTTTCTTGTTGCTACCGTCTCCATCTTCTACTCCATTCATTGCTTTATCTTGTACCTTTTTGTTGGTGATACTTTCTCCTTCCCCAAATCCCCAACGCTTGCGTAATCTAGACCTATTAACTAATTCCTTTTTAATGACTTTTAACTCATCTTCACCCAATTCCCCAGAATAGCCGGGGTCTAATAAACGTGAACTGTATCCTGTTTTTTCAGTAAAACTTTTTCTTCTTCGTCTTCTCTTAAACTCTACCATTATTTACTCCCTAAAAATTTTCTAGGCTTTTCTTTTCTTCTTAATTTACCCTCACTAGACATTCTCCAACAGAAACAAGTTGCGGGAATTTCTACCTTCTTACGTATTCCCGCAATATCAGTTTGTCTTCTAACATTTAAAACTAATACAGAACCACACATTAAACAACTTAAATCTTTATCATTATTTACAACCATGGTTCCATTACATTTAGTACATAAATTATTCATCTACATCCTGCCAAAGAGCTAAGAATAATGGATTATTATATCCAGCTTCTTCATACTCATTCGTTTTCTTAACTAAGGCTTCTAAAGCCGCAACAACTTCATCACTTTCAGATGGTTCTAAATTAGTATCTTCATCATCTGGAATATCATCTTTATCTGCCCCCCGTCTATACGCCCCTCTTTCACTACCTAAACCACTTCCCCATTGATTTTGAATAGAATTAATGTTTATACCTTTCTCATTTTCTTTTGTTTTATTTGTAATATCATTCATTTTCACATCCGTATTCATAGCTATTACTGGTTTCTTCTCAATAAATGCTTTCTGTGGCTCAGAAGAAATATCTCCAGCCTCAGTATTTTGATTGGGTTGGGGACTAATATTTGCCATATTACCAGAAGAAGCTTTCTGTACAGTACTTTTATTTTGCCAATCCACAGCTTTAGGAATATCCTGCATAGATATGCTAGGGTCTTCAGATTGCGGTTCTGTGGCTTGGGTAGCTGCTTCCAATAAGCTATTCATACCAGACATGCTGGAATTGGGGGTTGGGGCATCCTTATCAATATCCCATTTCTTCCAATCTATTCGGTCAACATTAGTGTCTCCCGGCCCTTGACTAGCAGCGTGGTCACCTTGAAATTGGCCTGTTTTATTAGGTAAACCTTTAGAGAGTTTGGGCATCCCACGAACAAAAGCATCTAATTTCTCAACACCACTAGGAGTACTTTTATTTGTTATGTCCTCTAAAGCATCTTCGTATTTTTTCTTTCGTTTTTTATGTCGTCCTTTTTTACTTCCTCCAGCCGTTTCATTAAAGATTCCAGCATGTGAGGATGTGAAGACAGTTCCATTAGTCCCATTAATAGAACCCCCCTCTCCACTACCACCATCACCTTCTTTAAGAAGTTTCCAATATCCAGATGCATATGCTCCTTGTGCAACCTCCTCTGCTTTATTACGAGAATCAAAAGGGCCTTGACTACCCCAATACCACCCATCTTTCTTTTTAGAGATTGGCATTATTTTCCTCCTCATCTTCGCTAGGTAACGCTGGTTGATACTTAAATCCGGGATTTGCTGAAGGGCCATTGGGGTCTTTAAAGATTGGCCCCTGACCAAAGCTTGCCTTCTCAACAAAGTTAATTCCTGTTGCCCCCAATGAAGCCACAAAATCTATCCCATCTTGAGAAAACCACATTTGTTTGCCATCATTAGTTACTTCTTTAATTAAAGGTGACGTATATCCTTTATTAAATAAATCTTTCATCCACCCCTTTGAACCGGGGCCTCGTTCTCTTTCTTCAGTCCAACTATCAATATCACGGTCTGTATCATTACCATTTTTATCAAAGGGCGGTTTTGTACTTAATCCCGGCGTATATCCCATACCTTTAAATTTACCTTCTCCCTTATCTAAATCCATTTGTTGCATAGGCATCGGGGGCATTGGGGAAGCTCCCGGCCCTTCTCCACCGCCCGGAGCGGCGGCTGTACGGCCCGGAGCGGGGTTTACACCCTCTACACCACCCATTTGTTGCATCTGCTCCATTTGTTGCTGCTGGCCTTCCATTTGTTCTAAGGACATAGCCATTTGCTCACCTTGCATTTGCATCATTGGTACAGGCTTACCGAAGACTAAGAACTCAGCTTCATCCAAATTGACACCATTATCTTTCAAACGTACATCAAATCCTAATGCAATATATTGGTTAACAACTTGCGCTCTTTGTTGAGCAAAAGAAATCTTTGTTGCTTCTGCCTTTTCTTCAGGATTCGGTAATCTAATTCCCCAATCTGTAATACCGAAAGCTTTCAATAAATGGGGGAAAACTTTTTCGTGGAATAGTCTTTGGTCACCTTCGACCACACGACTCATAACTACTAATTGTTGTGTTTGTGTAGATAGGCCACCAAAGGCTTCTGGTGCACCCTGCCATGCTGGAGTTACGCCCCATATAGCTGCAATACGTTCCCTAATTTCTGCCCTAACAGGTAGGTAATCCATTTCCTGAAGAGTATGATATAGACGTACCATATCAACTCTACCCCTATTTTGCCTAGAGGAAACAGCTACCATTGGTATATAGTTGGGGTCGAGCCTAGTTTGGGCCGCAATATGCTGACGTTCCCTACGTAATGACTCTGGGTCATCGGTAAATACCATCATCATACTTGCTGGCATCTTACGCTCAAAGAAATAACGATATAGGTTTTTATCCATTCCAATAAGAGTTAAAGCTTTTTCAAAGACTGTTAAAATTGGACTCCACCCATAAGTTTCTGATGGAGAAAACTTTGATAAATGTACTACTTCACCATCTAATAAGAATACGTGCTGATTTCTATGATAGTATTTATACATAACTGCTTGACATTCTAACTCACACTTATCATCCTCACATACAGTAGGTTCTTCATGAACCTTATCTCTATGTATTGGGCAAAGGAAATGAGCATTTTTTGGTAACCCCGCCGCATCTAAATCAAATTCTACTAAAGCAGGATTTAGTCTACGAATTTCCTTTACTTTAGAACGCACAGTTTTCTCATCAATTGATTTATATTCTTTTACTAAGTATAAAAATCCATCATCTACACAGTTCACATCAAAATGGAATTGTTTTAAAACTTCTTCTAATGATTGGTCAAATATATTACAATCATCTAGAAATTCTCCTAGCCTTTCTTTTTGAGAAGGGTCAGGATTTTCCACAAGGGGAACCCATTCAATTCCTCTCCTAAATACTTCACTTGTAATATGATGTAGAGGTGCCCTAATTTCCTCTACTGACATAGCCAACATCTGTAAATCCATTACTAATTGTTGTCTATATGCCATTTGGTGGCGTACCCACGTATTAACTACGTGGTCTAAACCAATGGTTGGAGCTTGTCCAGTTTCTCCAGAAGATTTCATTAATTCCAGAAAATTAATTTGCTCATTCATATTTATCATAGTCTGAGCTAATTTTGGCACCTCTGGTAAATAATCAGATAATTTCATACACTAATCCTTCGTTAAATTTTCAATGTCCGACATGCTAGTAAGTTTCAATAAGGTTTGCATCGCCATTTCTTTTAATATAAAACCTTCACTTTTACCAGCATGTTCTGGAATATTAGATAATTTACCTTCTAATTTCGCAACTTGACTTTTTAAACTATCATTTTCATCAAGTAATTCTTGTTCTAATTCAGCATCCCCACCCACTGAAGCATTAGTTATAGCCCCTAATCTAGCGGCTTCCTTTACTAAAGCTATAAATGCGCCCTCAGTTAAGATAGTAATTGCGGCACTGGTATCCTCTACATCATCATCAGGCCCTAAATTAACTAATTCTTCATGCCAAGTATCCAATATTCTCCATGTATTTGTTGTCTCATCCTTATGAGCAACGTACTGAGCTTCTCTATCCTTCAAAAACATTCCTACCATTACAAACCTCCACTTATACTATTATACTAATTTTTTACGAAATCTTACATGCACTCCATCCACATGACTTACAGGATTCACAACCCCCCTCTTGAATGATGATGGGATTATCACACCCACACTCAAGAACATCATCGGAATTCTCCATAGCAACCAATACTTCTTTCTCTCGACTACCGTTCCTATACACGGTTATGCCTTTACATCCTGTTTCCCACGCTAACATATATGCTTTTTCCACATCAGCCTTAGTCGCACTATTGGCAAAATTTATAGTTTTAGAAATACCAGAATCACAATACTCTTGAAAAGTAGCTTGCATTAATACATGGTCTTCTGGAGAAATTTCTTGTGCTGTAACAAATATGTTTTTAACATGTTCGGGAACATCACTACGTGATTGAATACTTCCTCCCATAGCTAAATGTTCCATCAAGTCTTCTGAATAAAATCCTTCATCTTGTGCCATTTGCTCAAAATAACTATTTACATAGTATAAAGACTTACCTTCTAGAATATTTTGTTTCTTCCAAGCCAAAGCAAAAATAGGCTCAATACCATTAGAAGTGCTGGCAATCATAGAAATTGTGCCAGTAGGAGCAACAGTTAAACGACAAGCATTTCTATAGTGTTCAGTGATAGTATATGAACTATTCTCCCACGCAGGAAAACTTCCTCTGGTTGCTCCCAATTCTAATGAAGCAATATTAGCCTCATCTGAAATAAATTTCATTATTGTCTTCCCAACTTCTCTAGCTTGAGGCGTGTTATAAGGAATACCCAACTGTATAAGTAAGTCTGCGAACCCCATAATGCCTAGTCCAATCTTTCTAGTGGCTTTAGTCATCTCTCTAATTTCGGGAATTGGGTACTCATTTGCATCTATTACATTATCTAGGAACCGAACTCCTAGTCTAACAACTTTACGAAGTCTTGAAAAATCAATAAATCCTTCATATGCATTGGAAACATGAAAAGCTGCTAAATTAATAGAACCCAGATTGCAACTCTCATTTCCCAATAGCGGTTGTTCTCCACAAGGATTGGTTGCAATAATTTCCCCAAAGGCTGGCTTAACCCTGTTATCTTTATTTATAGAATCTAGGAAAACCATTCCGGGTTCCCCATTTCTCCACGCCCCCTCAATCATTTCTCTAAAAACTTGCCTCGCACTTAATGTTCCTACTGGTTCATCAGTTTGAGGGTCTTTCAAATCATAGTCTTTACCGTCTCTAACCGCTTGCATAAAAGTAGAATCTACCCCAACTGAAATATTAAAGTTGTGTATATCTCCCTCAGTTCGTTTACAAGCAATAAATTCTAAAATATCTGGGTGATAAACACTCATGACTGCCATGTTAGCTCCATCCCTCTTTCCACCTTGAGTAATCATACTAGATACCCTAGAAAGAGTTTTAAGAACCTCTATGGGGCCACACGCTTTACCATGCGTAGTTAGAATGGTTGCTCCCCTTGCCCTAATCTTAGAAAGGGAAAACCCTGTTCCGCCCCCAAACTTCTGTACCATAGCAGAATTTGTTGCTGTATGCATAATCTCTTCCATACTATCCTCTAGGGGTAGTACAAAACACGCAGACAAAGTTCCTTGAGCAGTTCCTGCATTCATTAATGTAGGTGAATTCGGAAGGAATTCTAAATTTATAAGCATCTCATAAAAATTGTCTTCTAACTCTGCTATTTCTGTTGGTAAAGTTTCATACTGCTGTTCTACAGACGCAATTGCTCTTGCGACTCTTCTAAATAATGCGGGTGCATCTTCTGTTGTATTTCCTTCAATATTCTTTAAATAGTATCTGTGTTGTAAAATAGTTTCCGCTTGTTCAGTTATCAATTTTATTATCCTCCTATCCTCTATATCCGCAATATATGCATAATTTATTCGCTGGCACCCAAAATTCAGGCTTACATACTTGTTCTTTACATGTAGGATTTGGACAATCCGACATTTTTAAATCAGGATTTACTAACCCTCCATAGTCAAATTTCCTACCTCCGGGAAGCCACATTTCGTTCTCATTTCCACCTCTTTCAGTTATACGCTCTAAGGCTTCTTCACCTGTTTGCATTAGTATATCAGGTTCTATGATTTCAAACAAGTTCCCAACATCTGTAACTCCATGAATCTCACTTTCATGCAATGCTAATAAAGCCATACCTATAGAAAAGAAAGCATCTCCATGTCCCATAGGAGTTTCTGGAGCCTTTAATTCATTATTAACAGATAATATCTGGTTAGTTTGCCTCGCATCTTGGAATAGGCTTAATCTACCCGAATGTACATATTCCTCAAAAATTTGTGCCATTGTATTCTTAGATTTTAGAGTAAAGGACATGGGCCACCAAACACTATCTAATCCCCTATCCTCTAATTCTCCTCTAGTATTATCTATGTATCCTTTCTCTATATCAAAATTATCTACAATATCATTCAAATACTCAATTTGAGCAGTATAATTCCACCCATCTAACCAAGATTGATGTACCTCTACAACCTTCTCCCCCTCTTTTTTAAAGATAACTAAATGGGAAGGGTGTCGCTTTTTACCCACATCAAATCCAGCATAGAGTCTTACACCGTCTTGCTTATGATATTTTCTGTGGGCTGAAAAATTTCTTAATGAAGCATCTTCACACTTAGCAATATCTGTATCTTCAAAATAAGATTCAGTAGTAAAGTGGGGCTGTAACATAAACTCTGAAGCAAAGGATTTTGGTCTAGCTCGTTGTTGCTGTAATAACCATTCCTCACTGTATAGTTCAGGCATCAATACCCGCCTACCCGGTTCGGGGTCAAGGGCTGGCAATACTCTAGAGAAGAAACGGTCATCTTCCTGTAGCTTACTTAACAAATCTCCCGGCATCATCGGAGTTCCAAGCACTATAATAGGAACACCTCTTAGTGGAATAAACATACTTTCTGTTAAGAAGTGGTCTTCTACCTTGGTTACCTGCCCAATGTTCAATGGGTTTTCTGGGTCACGTAATACGTCATCAGCTATTAAAGCACCGTTAACATGCATACCTCTTTTAAAGGAGAAAAGGCCCCCATGACGGATATCCATAGGTTGCTTGTTTACATAATAACGAGCAGAGAAATCTGCTTTAGGTGACCTATTGACCATCCATTGAGTTAGAATAGGATTTCGAGAAATAGTTTTATTGATTTCTGAAATATGGTACTTAGCCATTGAATCGCTATACGATAGATATAGCACAGCCGCATCTCTGGGAGACTTCAGTAATGACCACACACTAAATGCATGACCCAAAACTGTACTCTTGAAATGGAAACGTGGTAAAACAGCACAATAATTTAACTGATTTTCTAAACAATACTCTATATCTTCTGCTACCCGCCACACATGCCACGCTTTAAAATATTCGGGATGTTCAAAACTAAGTGCCCACACATTCACTATGAAATCATAGAAGGAACCAACTTCCATAGACTCTTTATTTGTTATTAGCCCTTCTGATAGCCTTTCAAAGGCATCTGCAAATGTGGTAACTTTAGCATCTGTTGACATACGTTTCTACTCCTCTGGTGAAATGAGGGCTTTCAATTTTAAGGCCACCCTCTTTAAAATATCTTCATCGGTAATTTCTTCTACCAACACACTTAAAACACTCTGAACAAACTGTAGATTTATTAACCCTTCCATTACTTGTCTTTCCCCACGGATACCTAAATCTAAAGCCTTAGCTGCGTCGGAAGCCCTATCAAATTGTAATAAACTTAATTCACTAGAAGCCTTCTGACGCAACTGTCCATACATATCCCAATGTTCCTGCTGAATTCTCTGGACTCTTTGACCTTCACTTTCTTGAATAGTCTCTAAACTTTGAGCAAACATGCCTTTCCTTTTGTCTGGCCAATTATCCTGCTTCCCCCACATATAAATAGTGGATTGAGTAATGTCATTAGAGAACTCAGTTCTAATGGTATCAGCCACCTCTTTAGTGGAATACCCCTGTAAATATAATTCTAGTGCCCGTTCCTTAACAGGCAAGGGAAATGTCTTAGGCATATGCTACTCCTAAACTTCGTATGCTTTTATATTTGGCTTGACGATTCCTTTTCTTGGTGCTTTATCACTTCTATCCCATCGGTTAGGTATTTCATAAGAAACATCTGCTGGATGTTGGGAGTCTATATTTCCTCCGTATGGAGTACCATCCGATTGTAGTAAACTAGCAAAATCCATATGCCCTGTTTTCTTAACTGCGGAGGTAAAACATTCGGGTTTACCCTCTCGATAAGTTAAGCCAATTTCTCCTCTAGTGCATACACCTCTCCACACACCTGCGTCTTGCCCTAAAGGTTGGTATCCCCGCTTTTTAAGAAGGGTGCCAGTAGTTCTTTGTGCATCTTCAACCCTAAGATTGTGTTTACAGCCGAAATAATCACACCATACTACAGTACCATACTTCTTTCTAAACTCAGCCGCCGTCATCCCTTCAGGCAATTTATCTTTATATTCTGTACTAGTCTCTGTTGTTCCACCCATATGAAATGTTAAACTCATATATCTTCTCCTACTATATCAAATCTTCGCCATAAGGCGACACAGGCGGCATCCGCCCAATCCTGTTCCTTAAAGTCTGCCTTCCAAAAAACCTGAGCAAAGTCTGCTATTTGCTTTTTGGAAACATTCCCCTTTTCTAAAACATACTTTTTCCATTTGGTATTCTCTATTAATACTGTTCTCAATCCCGCCAAATGACAGAGAAAGAAAGTAGTATATATAACAGCCGAAAGCTGTATGGTGGTTCTAGGGTTTTGTATAAAAATGGGAGCCTCAACAGCTACCACTAAATTAGAATACCTTTTCTTTATTTTACCTAAATCTTCGAAAAAATTTCGGGAATTTGCTATGAATCTTGTATGAAAATCAGATGAATCTGAAACCCATTTAAACTTCTCAATAAAGCCTCCTTCCTCATCTAGTATAACTCCATGTATAGCTTTAGTTGAACAGTCCAATCCTAAAAAATGTTGTTTATCCATGTGCACTTAGAGGAGATGTTCTCAACGCTACCACCCTAGATACGGCATTGAAGGCTGAAGTATACGACGTTAGCAATCCCTTAACCTTAACATAGATTGCTTCCTGTTCAATCACCTGTTGCCTTACTTCCCACAATTCTGGAAAGCTATCTAAGACTGCTCCTCTTACCTCCTCTCTAGTAAATTTCTTTTGTCCTTTTTCTTCCCTATCATTATTCATTCTATATCCCGCCTTATAATACCCATCATCAAAATAGGCTTCTAAAGCAGTCTTTCGAGCCTCTACATCAGCTATCTGACATTCTAGGTAGGCTTTATACCCCCCATATACTGCTAAGAATTCTTCTAAGGCTCTCCTATCAGCATCCATTAGACTAGAAAAATTTAGGGATGGCTCATCCTCTAAGTTCATCTGAAATTTTGGAACTAATAAATCTTCTAAAAACCTATCTGCTTTATCTAATGTCTTGGATGTAATTCCTTTCTGCATCTTATCCTCCGTAAGTTCTACAGTTACACCATTGGGGGCCTTTGCATCTAGAAGGTACTTCTAGCATTTGCATCACTTCTGTACACTTTCCAACAATTTGGTTCCAAATGGCTTCATCTGGTAACATTCCAAAAGCCTTTAACTTCTGGTTATTCTTGTTTTCATATAATACTATACCATACGGCAATTGTAAAATATGTAGATAAATCTGTAGCTGAATTGTGTGTTCTCTCTTTGGCCTAGTTTTTAGAGCTTCAAATCCTTTATCATTAATCGACTTCAATTCTAGTGCAACCTTATCATAGTCTTTATGCTTTAATAGAAAGTCTGCTCTTCCAGACATTGGGGGTGTATCTGATTTAGCTTCTACTTCCCTATCTAGAAGAATTCCCATTTTAGTAAAATATGTCTCCATTCGTTCTTCTAAGAAATTACCGTTATCAAAAATCCTTTGTAAATTATCATCAATAGTACGTTCTGGAAGTAATCCATTATATGCTAGATAAAGCAATCTTAAACAATAACTTCCTAACATAGATGGATAAAATACTCCAGCCCTACTCTTTCTTTGCGGCCCCCCAAGAGCATCCTCCATAGATTTCACTAGCCACACTTCTTCGGAAAAAGTTTTATCACTTCCTTGTGGAACCGATTTTTGTCTTAATTCTGAAAGTTTTCTAATGCCCGACATAATATATCATGCACCCCTTTTTTAGTATTGTCCTTAATATGCAAGATGTTGGCCACCCCAAAAACCCTCATGATTTCAGAATCCCTATGCATATCCCGTTTCCTTAAATGACCATATACACCATCAGCCTCAATAACTAATCCCACTTCTGGAACAAAGAAATCAAGCATATATTGATTTACAGGAACTTGTTGGTCATACCTTAAACCTAATTCCGAAAGGACATCCGCAATTAGGTTTTCTTGTTTTGTATAATCTCTAGGTAACACTTATTTTTAATTCCTCCAATTTCTCAGGGTTCTCCACAAAGTGTTTCTTTAACCCATTCATACCCATAACTTTGGCCTCTCCATAAGTATACCATGGGCCACCCTTAGTAATCACTCCTCTATCTAGAGCTTCCCTAATAAAGCTTTCTGTAATATCAATGCCTCCATCAACTCTGAAAGGCACAACGGCAGACTTCCAATTCTCTCCACCTACCTTAGTTTTACGAAGTCTTACTTCCATATCAAATCCAACCTTTTCCTTATTCTCCTCTATCCAACCGGAACGCCTTACTTGTAATAAGAAATGAGAGAAGAAGGTTTGAGCTAGTCCACCCGGCATAGCATCAAGGGCTACTGGCCCCATACTAGACCGTACTTGGTTAATTGCTACGAAAGCAGAACCTTCTTTTAAATGTGCCAAAGTTCTTGGTAAAGAAGTATTAATAAATCTGGCTTGCCATGCCATAGGATTATAATCAAACCCTTCATCCATAACAGCGGCTGGAACCAATCCTGCGATACTGTCTAATACTATAACATCTACTTTAGCATCCATTAACTTTCTAACAGTTTCTAAAGCATCTTCACCTGTAGAAGGTTGAGCTACTAATACATTATCTACATCAACCCCGCACTTGGCTACCCACTCAGCATCCCAAGACAACTCAGTATCTATCCAAGCACCAACTCCACCCATTTTCTGAGCATTAGCTAATACCTGAGAAGCTAAATAAGACTTCCCCACATTGGTTGGGCCATACATAAGTGTCATTCGTTTTTTAGGGATGCCCCCGCCAGTTAATTTATCAAGAGATGGTATCCCAAAAGGAATCCTAGTATACCCAAATTCGGGGCTACTTCCTCTTGATAAACTTAATTTATCATCATTCAATAATTTTTGAACTATGTCATCAATCATACTTTTTCATTACTCCTCGCCTACGTAAAGCCTCAGCCCAAGCAACGCATACAGCGGCTACTTGAACAAGCTCTACATAAGCTAACCCTAATTGAGATTCATATACATTTCTTGCCACTTCTCCCAACTCCTCCATTGCTATAACTGACCATGTTTCATCTGTATTATTAACTTGGTCACCCCAAAGCTCATCTTGTCTTTCTCTTTCTGCCAATACATGTTCGATTACCGTAGCCCTAGCTATTTCCCCTTGGTGCATTACTCATTATCCAAAACATTTTCTATCTTTTCATCTACAGTTTTTCTAACTGTTTCCCACACACTTTCTAGGGCTGTACCACTTTCCTTTAATTGGTCAGACACAGACAATTCTGTATCTATATCTCGAACATCTACATCTATTCTACTGTATTGGTTTGTATCTAATGGGCCTACCCTAAATGTGAATCCTAAATGTACGCTAACTTTTGCCATGTTTACCCTCCTCTATCTCTTGTTTTAAATACATTGCTAAATCTAATGCTTCTTCGTAAGCATTTTGTAATGGGGATATCATATTGTTTCTACTACCTACTTCTAATCTCCCCCCATATTTCTTTTCACCTATCTCTGCTCTAGACTCTATATCTTCTTGTACCATCTTTGCTATATCCATTTTGCTATCTCCAAAAACACTGGTGGAGCGGGCACCAAGTACATTCTGAATGCTTTATCATCCCCACCCGATACAACCCGTAAATTGGGAGTATTCTCTACATACGCTTTTAATACTTCTGTAGCGATGTCTATAGCCCCAACAAACTTTCCATTACTTACAAACTGTTGCCTCCATATAACACTTTCAGTAGTAGCAATTCCACTAGGCTTACCTTTGCCCTCGAATTCAACTGCGAAATTTCCTGTATTCTGCCACGATTTTGGATTCTTGGTTAATCCTCGCTCAGTTTTAATTTCCATATACATGGGGTCATTTCGAGATTTTTCAGCTATATCTAAATACATCTCCTCCCATTGTTGGCCAAATCCTAAATCAACATCGAATTTTTTCAATTCTTTTATATCTTTACTCTTATTTAGTTTGGGCATATTTGTCCAATCTATATCATTCAAATTTCTCATATTTACTCCTCTTACCACTCGATATAATCTGCAATAGTTTTTTCGGGTTCATCCTCAAATTCATGCTTTGTGGCCCATGAAACATCGCAAACATCTATGTCCACTTTCAGAGGTATGTTTAAAGTATTTACCTCTAATAAGTCTTGTATTTTCCTTGGGAGCCATGAAAACTCCTCATCGTGTATTTCACAAATAATTTCATCGTGAACTTGCAACAATATGTTGCTTTTTTTATCTTTAAGAAAATCATGAATTACAATCATTCTTTCATTTAAGATATCTGCACTGGTTCCTTGGACTAAATAGTTTACTCCTTTATAGGAGATATCAGCAGGAATTACATACATTCTACCGTATCTATTTTTTATCCAGCCCCGCTCCTGTACAGTCTTCATAACATCATTAAAGAATTGCTTAGACCCTGAGATACCCTCAAAGTATTGCTTCTTATAAGTCATCGCATCCTTTTCAGACACATTTAATTGGTTGGCTAACCTAGCCTTGCCAATACCGTAGATAACTCCGAATGTAATGTTCTTAGCCATCTGTCTATAGAACTTAAATGACTCATGTGATTCATCTACATTAAAAGCAATCTTGGCGGCTTCCCCATGAAAGTCTACATCTGCTTGAGATAAGAGGGCATCTACATCATCATTGTTTAAATAACTTAAAAATACCCTAACTTCCATTTGTGAATAGTCAAAGGCTACTAATGTATATCCGGGCCTTGGAATAAATAACCTTCTAATGGCTATCTGTCTTTCATCGGCCTCATTATAGTACTCATCCCCCACAAAGCCCCATGTGCTTAGAACATCATCATCTAGCTCTAGGGTATTCATAATACCTTTTGCCATTGTTTGTGCGGTTATACGACTCTTCAGAGCTTCCTTTTCTTCCTCAGTTAGAGCCACATCAGCCAACTTGAAATGGGTTCTAGGTATATTCTGTAAGTTAGGTTCTCTGGAAGATAGCCTACCTGTTACTGCTCCCCAATTACAGTAGGATGTATGCATTACATCCATGTCTTGATAGGGTTCAATGTAAGTACTTCGTAGTTTTCCTAAAGCCCTATACTGTCTAATCAATCCCGCTAATCGGTGATTAATCTGCATCAAGGCGGTTTCATTCCAAGAGTCCTTATCTTTAGGGGTTTTTACAGGAGAATAAATTCCTAAAGAATTTAGAATTTCTCCCACCTGCTGAGTGCTATTTATATTAAATTCCCCGCCAGCTATTTCATAGATTTGTTTTTCTACCTCCTTGGCTCGTTCCTCAATTTTAACCAGAGCTTGGTCTACATATTTAGTATCAATACTCACACCAGTAGATTCCATACCATACAACACCTTAGTTAACTGGCATTGCATTTCAAACACATCTACTTGCAAAGTACGAACAATTCTATTATACATATCAATGTACAGTTTAGCCGTCCAATATGCATCTTTCTCACAATAGTCCCCCAAAACATCTGGTGGAGCTAATGAGAAATCCTTACTCCATTTATTACTTCTTAGATATTTCTTTGTTTCTATATCATAAGAAGCGTGTTCACTTCCATAAGTACGAGTAATGGTGGGTGTTAGTCCCAACTCCTTAACTGTAGAAGGTTCTACAAGCCTAACCATTACTAAAACATCTACCCATTTTTGTGTCTCTTTGGGCTGCATTCCCTCCTTTTCTAAAAACCTTAAATCAAATTTAAGATTATATCCAATGAGAGTATCCATTAAACCCAATCTACCCATTAAATCTTTAATGCAAGAATAGGGTAAATTATCTCCTTGTTGATGCCTTACAGGAAAATAGTGGGTATCCCCCTCTAAAGTAGAGATACCCACCCCACATAACTGGTTCATCCCAAAAGCATCCAATCCATTAGTTTCGACATCAACTACTAGAGTATTGTATTGCTCCAACAATGAAGTCGAAACGTCTAAATATTTTGCTTCTGTATCTATCAGCATTTTAGAATAATGACTTTGTGTCGCCTATAGCAACCGCTTCAGCATTATGGCCATTATTATTAGTATTAGTAAAGCCGCCGTATCGTCCTTTGAAGTATTCCTTAATAGTAGGCAGACTATCAACATCAGCCCCTTCAGGCATTTCTTCTTTACGAGTTGTGGTAGCAATAGCATACGTAGTATCAGTCATACCAGCACCAGTACGCTTCACTCTTAGAACACCCTCATTAAGGCCATTCCAATCGTTATAGACATCTACTAATTGGTTCCAAATGTAATCACTTCGGCCAAAACTTAGAGTTACAACCCTAAAATCATTGACTATTTCTTTATACATCTTTCGCCCACCGGGGCCAGAAATTGTTTCCCAATCCTCACTTCGAGACTCTGCGTGTATAACCTCTGTTACATAGGCCCAAAATGCAAATTTGTGGCTAGGCCGAGCATCTCCCGGCACTTCGCTAGTATCGACATCGGGGTCATCAAGAAGGTTCATCCAACGATTCCCTTGCCTAAACGTATATAGGTATATTTCATCTAAGTTAGTGTCCCCTTCATCACCAGTTGCTACTGGAATCATGAATGCTTGGTCACCATCTTTAAAGAATATCTCTCGTCCGGGAATTCTATTGTCATCCCCGCCTTGGTATCGGACTTCACGCTTAGTCTGAATTCTATTTATTCCACTCATTTCTGTTTCTCCTCAAATTTATATTTTTAAAAAAATGTTCTGTTATTTATTACTTCTTTTAATTCTTCGCTATTTCTTATTTCCTGTACATCTTTATACTCCTTTGGTATTTTTATATAGCTTACCATAAACTTTGGATTTAAGCAAGTCATTGCCTTCTCTAATCCTACACGCCCTGCATCATCGTTGTCAAGACATAAAACCAATTCTTTTGTAGGCAATTTTAATGCCAATTCTTGTTGTCTCCTAGAAAGATGGGCACCTAATAATGCTACACTATTGAACCCATGTTGGTCAAGCCACATTGTATCTAAAGAACCTTCTGTAATACATACAAAATCTGTTGATTCCTGTATTAAATATTGACCAAACAATAGTTTAGATTTTCTAAGCCCCTTAGAATACATGTATTTAGGGGTTCCATACTTACGTCTAGACAACCAACCCACCAATTTTGCTTCTTCTGTATGTATGGGGAGGACTAAACTACCGAAATTGTCTATTGAGCCACCCCATTTACGCAAGGTGGAGGTATTAAAACCCCTATCAAATATCCATTGAGGTACATAATCCCTTTGAAATGGGAATGAAACCTCTGGCATTTCCTCTTCTACTTCACTAAATTCATCAAACATATTAATATCAAAGTTTGCCTCACTTAACTGGAGCTTATTCCGAATCTCTTCGTAGTCAAGATTCATGTATTTCATGAAAAATCCATACAAACTGCCTTGCCCACATCCCGCAAAGCAAATCCACACCCCTTTATCCAGATTAATCGAACAAGACTGCACGGCATCTTCATGAAACGGGCAAAGAATTGAAAATTGTTCTTGTGCTATTGGGACAGAAAAATCATTATCTAAAAATAATTGGCTCCAATTGGCCATTAATACATATCCTCTACTTCATAAATTATGCCTTTATCAACATTCCAATGTAATTCCATACCAGAGAGGGGTAATACACCATCCCTATACTTATGGAAGTAGGCTAACCTAGACTGTTCTTGCCCTTCTATCATTGACATAGACATAGCAACATCAGCGGCTCGTAACATTGCGTCCCCATAAGCTACTTGGTCAGCCCGTGGTGGAACATATATATCAGAAGCATCTTTAGTAGCTTGGGTAGATACAAATACTGGAGTATTTGTTGAGAGGCACATATTTTTTAATCCATAGAATAGCATGTGTGTCTGTTCCCACATAGCTTTGTGGCTTTTACCTGAGTTAGTAACTAGATAAATGCCATCTATTACCACTAAATCTGGAGAATACTTCCTAATCAAGTTCTGTAAACTTTCTAAGGAGATACTAGATTCCCCTTCTACATGGTCACAAATCAATAAAGGTTTATCTTCTATGGCCCCCAAAAACTGACCATACTCTTTTTCATTAATAGGGTCACCATTACGTAAAGCTGAATGAGAAAATGTATAATCCATGGCATGTCCTAAGACTACATCAGTTCTCAAATTCATTTGGGCTACTGGCATCTCTGTAGATACCAATAAAGTTTTAAATCCACTCATAACTGCGGTAACTGCTACTTGAACACACATCCAAGATTTACCAATAGTGGGCCTTGCAAACAATGCAATCAATTCTCCGGGCATCCAACCCACACCCATTTTATTTAATGTAGAGAAAGGAGTGGGTACACCCATTATACCATCACCCATTTTTCTTTTCTCCTTACGGATACGCCAATCAGTTAATCGTTCCTCAGACTTATTATTATAGTACTCAACATCCTCATCATATATCACAGAAATATCATTTAAATCTGAATTAATCTGTGCTAATGCTTGCTTAGGATTTTCTTGTAAAACACTCTTTTGGTCTTGGAAAGCTGAAACAATCTTCCTAAATAGCACTTGATTCTGAAAAGTGTCTACAGCATATTTCAAATCTAAATTAGCCGCTGAATCATTGAGGGTGGGGTAATTAGCAAGTAAAGTTTCTGAGGATGGGCTATGCCCATAATCATCAAAGTATTGTGTCAGAAATCTAAAAGCATCCCCATGTGTTGCAAAATCCTTAGCTGTATATCTAAACTTTCTAAATGCAGTTCTATCTGTTAGCCCGAAAATAATACCCGATTCTATGAAATCATAATTTTCCATTCTTTCTCCTAAACACTATATAGAACCCTATTGTGACTGCCATGAACATAAATGTCAATATCTTCAGTTTTATGTTCATTGGCTGATTCCGTTGCCATAGCTAAAGAATCAAAATGTCCTACTAATAGAATTTCTTGTGTTTCCTTATTAATACTCAGTACTCTATACTCTTCCAAAGATGTTGTCAAGGGCTTGTTTCTTATTAACCCCCGCCTTTGCCGTCGCTTCTTCATCGAATAACCCCCTTAGCTTTTCTCTAACAACAGTTCTAATTTTGTATGAAGATTCTTCCAAATCCTCAGTAATTTCTTCCATGGTTAACCCCTCTAATCGAAGTTCTATAAATAATAGTTCTTTAGGAGTTAAATCATACCTACCTAATACCTCAACGGCTTCGACATTTTCTAACCCTTCTTCATCTTGCAATAGGGCTTTAAGTATACGTAGGGGTATTTGATGTTCCTCACCCACCCCTTCATATACAATATCTAAACTATCGGATTGAATAGTGTGTTGTGCCTTAGAAATGAGGGTACGGATAGTGTTTACCATTGCCGTATGAAGATAAGTATGGAATAAGACTCCTTTATCTTCTTGGAAGCCAAGTGCTGCCTTGACTATTGCGATGCGTAACTCCTGCGCTAAATCTTCTCTATCCCACCCCGCTACATATGTATTAGATACCATCTTCTGAACTTTAGGTTCCCATTGCTGAATCAAATCATCATCAATATTCAAGCTCTACCTCCAAGTTAATACTTTTCACGGCTCCTTTGATAACATCTTTGACTACAATATATATTCTTAAAGTTAAGAAAGTAGCTTTTCTTTAATTGATGTTTTCGCCGATAAAATTCTTGTGTACAATAAGAACAGGATACCTTCATAAATCTCCAATCAAATCTACATTTGTCTGAACAGAGTTTACGTTTGGGTAAAGTTCTATTACCACATTGTACACAATATCGAGAGGGTTGTAAAGACTTTGGAGCATTGGTATGCAATCCAGCCTTCTTCAGTACTTTATGAATATATTGCTTGCTTACTCCGAACTTGTTACCAATTTCTGGCAATGTCATAAATGGGTTTTTAATTCGGGTTTGAATAATTTTCTTTCTGGTAGAAGTCATTACGCATTAAATATACCAGTTTGTTTATTAGTAGTTTCTCTGATGGAAGCACTATTTACTTCCGCTTGAACTATGTTAAATAATTCTTGCTTTAGCTCATCTGCTGTAATTGCTTGAAAAGTACTGCCGTCTGCTCCTACATGAGGATAATATTTCTCTATTAAGGCCCATTGAGCATCTGTAAATTCTATTGTTACTGTTACTGCCATATTAGTTTCCCTCCAATACTTCTATTCTCGCTTTTAATTTCTTTACTTCTTCTAATAATAATATGCTTATCATACTATAATCTAATCTTTTAGGCTCATTAGCATCATTATATGTAACCAATTCTGGTAATACTTCATGTACTTCTTCAGCAATTAAGCCGAAAGATTTCTTTCCTCTTTTATGCTCTGGTACTGTATCGGCATCTTTCCATTCAAAAGTTTTGGGAGCAAGCGCTAAAACTTTAGATGTGTCAATTTCTAACTCCCTAACATTATCTTTTAATGCTAATGAAGATGAGTAGGAAGCAGATAATGTAATAATAGTCCCATCGGATTGTTTAAAGTTAAAATCGTTTCCATTAGCAAACAAATAAATCCAACCAGCGCTAGGGGTTACGGAGCTTTTATTTGGCCAGTAAGAGCCACCATCTACCGTTAGATAACCATCAATATTAAGGTTCCCATCAATATCCCCATTTCCACTAACATCTAACGTATTGAATGTTCCTGTTCCCGCAACAACATATGAATCGTCTCCATCAAATGAAAGGTATGGCCCGCCAGTCTCACCAGTGTGTGTCCAACGCATCCTATGAAAATCTCCGCTTGTTTCAAACCATATTCCCGTATTAGCCGCTAATCCCCTAGCTTGAATTACGGGGACACCATTAGTCCCATTATTATCTATATATAATTTTGAATCTAATGTAGTTATATCAGTGGCATTATTTCCTAAAGTGACATTGGCATTCATAATAGTCGTAGTATTAAAGGTATTCTGGGCTGTCCATACATTAGTATCCCCTAATTGTACGCCTCCTCCTCCTGCAACACTAAGTTGAACCTCAGCTACATACCCGTTTGAACCAGTCGTCGTATTATGTCCCTTCCAATATAGATGTCCATCATCTTTAGCAAAAAGAACACCACCTGATAAAGCAACGGGATTGGGGGGATAGGAGTGGCTACCACCCGCAGTACCAGCCCCCGCCAAATATAGTCCTCTATACATTAACACTGGCTCTCCATTAGCGGTGGAATCATCCCCAATAGTAGTTCTGTGAGTATTTCCGGGGCCAGAATGAATGGTTGCTTGAGAGCTACTTGTATATAAATGTATTTCTCTAGGTTTATCCGCAGCAGCACCACTTCCTAGCATCAATTCTTGATTATAATATAGAATCCCTATACTATGATTACTACCATCATAAGAACTTATTAAGTGAAGTTTTGGTGTAGAACTCGCACTAGTGGCATTATCTATTGTTAAGCCAGACTTATCCATTTTTATTGTGCCACCACCGAAGTATGAAGCCCCATCACTGGCTTGCATATAAAATTCAGTTTTGGTTAAGTCTGCTACTCCACCAGATACGCCTAATATTCCATGGTCATCCATAATTACGCCCGCAGTACTGTGGGTATTAGCAGCATAATTATTACTTCCTGACCTATAAACATTCGCATTCGTAGTGAAATGCTTGCCTACAATTAAACCAGTAGATGTTATGTGGTCACTTTGAACAGCATCTGCCATTAATAATCCAGCATTTATTACAGGAGCTTTTGCTGCCGCCCCATTAAAGACACTAGCATTACCACCACCTGCTATACCAACAGTTACAGTTCCTAAATGAAGTTTGTCATCCCCCCTAGCATTATTAAGAACATTTGTCCATGTAATTGCATAACTGCCACCATTCGTAAATCCCGATGCCCCACCATCTAAATAAAAGAACCATGAAGTATTATCTGTAAGGCCGCTAGTTTTTGTGCCATGCGTAATCGTAATGGCTTCACCATCAGCAAATGTTAGGGTAGCATTAGTACTAGAATTGCTGTTATCCCATATGACTGCATTATAGGCGGTAGCCCTCATATCAAGGTCAGAAGTAAATCCTCTAGCCCCCCGCCTTAATAAAACACTTGTTAAGGAATTGGGGGCCAATGCTAGTGCTGCGGCTACTTTTGTTTGCTCAGGAGCAGCATCCTTATATGTTCCTACAGAAGCTACATCGGTAGTGGTAGCACCTGCTTTAAACCATCCAACAATAATGTTATCCCCATCTTGTTTATATACGGGGTCACTTCCTGTAGCAGGAGAAGTGGCAGGTCTAGTATAGAAATGATATAAGCCGTCTGTAGCCAATTCATGATTAGGGTCTAAATAAATATAATAAACTGTGGCATCCCCAGCATTAGGAGGCGTAGCTAATCCAAAACGCTTTCCAGTAGAATCTGTTTCAGAATTATCGGTAGTATTTCCACCACTGCCTGTATCACAATCTACATTATAGATACTTCCGTCTTCTAAAATAACATCCGATTTATTTCCCACAGTTTGCCATTGTACTGTATTATGGTCTACCGCAGAAAATAACCCATTCCACAAAACTTGTTGATGTCCTTTAGGCAGAGATAATTTAACATTATCATTTCTACTAGCTAATATTTTAGCAGTATATCCATTAGCATCAAAGGTACTTCCAGCATTAATTCCACTACAATGAAGCATGGTTTTAGGTACAGGTTCCTGAGTAAATTCTACATGAGTAATAAGAGAATTAGAAGATACATCCATCATATCATTCTCAAGTCGAACAACATCGCCCGTTCTAATGGGAATATAAAGTCTTACATAATCTCCATCTGCCAAATTTACACTCTCAGTCATATCAATACTGAAAGAACTCGTAGATGGCACATCCCAACAATACCCATATACATCCTTTCCATTAGTCTGGGCAATGCTGGAAAAGGAAGAATCAGTCATTTTAGTTACTAGCATTCCTTGACGGAATCCGTATCTAGTAATTTCAGTAGAGGTACTCCCATCCCCATTAGTATTTTCCACTGTTATTACTTGGCCGCCCGTCACAGTAGAAACTGTGCGTACTTTAGCATCTAATCTATATACAGGTAGCCCATGAAATATAACTTCAGAAGATACATAATTACTGGTTGTTCTACTTAATAAATTAGCAACATCAGTTCGTACTTTATGTAATCCCTCGCTATCATGTTTGGTTATACGTACTGACTTTTTTACTCCCCACACCCGTCTAGGAAAACCTAATTCTGGAGTGTCTGCTCCTAAATTAACAACACAAGTAGAATTACTAGCATAACTGGTTACATTGCCTACTCCCTTTAATACATAACTACCCTCAGATACCGTAAATAATTTCTCATAGTCGGGGCCGGGAGATACTAATATAAAACCATACACTCCAGAACCTGTACTAGCATTACTTTGGTATTGAATTTTAGCTATTCTACTCCCCCCCGCTACCTGAGTAGTACCATCAGATTCATATAATTTTAACCATTCTGTATCTTTAAGGCCATCCCTAGTAGCAATGTCTTTAGGCCATACAATATGGGTACCCGAACCATAATTATCCACAGCAGTAGTTTCAGTACTACTGGAACCCTTATCAGAAATAGTGTGGATTCTAAATTGGCCACTAATGGTGTGAACATTTATAAGTTCCATTACCTGTGTTGCATTATAACCAGATTTTGAATTGTCCTCTCCAGCCTTATCTTTATCTATTGCAGTATTATAATCAACCAAAACCGTAGTTAACATATCATTTTTAGGAAAATCAAAATCATGACTAGCGTCCATTGGCTCTACCGCATAACTAGTTCCAGAAGAATCTACCTTATGGTTGGTAGATTTAACATTGGCTCCCGTTCTTCCTTTATGTTTAATTGCAAGACCGTAAGAAGCGGGTTCAATATTATAAATACGTTGACCTCTAGGATGACTATTAAACATTTGTGGGGGCGGTGGAGTTTGGGAATCTAAATTTTTGGCTTTAAAATCTGCATGTCCAGAATAGCTAATATTCGCATCAACATAATAATCATATCCAAAAGTTTCTGAATTAGCTCCAGCATCCTGTTCATTTCTAGCATTTCCCAATATTCCAGCCAATTTGCCTAACCATCCACCCCTTACCTCGTCGTGCGTGGTTAGTTTGTAATCTTCTACAAGAGCTAAAGCATCTCGTTGATTTCTATATCTTAGACCTGCTCCAGCATCATCGGCAACAATGTTAGGTTTATAGCCAGTTTCTCCAGATGCTCCCCATATTGGTGTTCCGGTAAAATCATCAGTTTTCCACATAGTGGCAGCATCTGACACTCTACCTCTAATCTCGTTACTCACATATACAAAACTAGCAGACAGAGAAGATTTTATGAATTCAGCCTTATAAGCAGCATTTATAATCGCATTAATAATATCATAAGTCTTATGACCTTTTGTATAATTAAGCCCTCCAGTAGGTTCTGGAGGCTGGCTCTCATCATCTTCAGCAAGTTCGCTTGCACTTCTAGCTCGGTAAAACATCATTGAATCGAAATATTCTTTAGGATTCCTATCCGCTAAGTCTCTTAAAGAATCCTCTATTATAATATTAACACCAGTTCCAACACTATTAGCATATAACATGTCAACATCATAAATACGGCCCGCCATAATAACCAGATTCGTCTCTTCATCAATTAGACGAGCATATTGAAATTCTCTAAAAAAATGGGTCAATACTCCATATCTTTTAGGAAGAGTTAAAGCGGAATTAAAAACATTTGCTCCCCCCGCTTGCTGATAATGATATGCAAAGGTTCCCGTAGTAGTAAAATCTACAGGTCTATTACTTAAATTAATTTTAGCTTTACGGGGATTTCCCAATTCCTCACTCATTAATACAGTGCTAACAGCACTTCTATTCTTAGGGGTTTGTGCTATTACCCACCTATCAGTATTTTGATTATTAAGAATTGGATTCCAAACTTCTAATCTAAATCCTAACGGCATTACCTTAACTCCTTATGCATAATCTATTCTAAATTCTGAAATAAACTGGATGCTAAAATCATACCTATCTTCCCTAGCCGCATTTAATTGAAATCGGGATTGTTGAACAGCAACTTTATAAATAGCTCCTCCAGTAGCATGATTACTTGATGTACCACTATATCTATTAGATGAACTGTCAGGTAAGTGTCCTTGATAAGCACCAATAGGAAATGTGGCATCTCCAATTTCCAATTCTAATTCATTTGTACCTGTGTAAATCCATGTAGTACAAGCTTCTTCAAGAGCATTTTTATAGGGAATATAATAAGTATATGTAGTACCAGAGCCACCATCATCCCATCCACTACCAGAATAGGAGGCTCTAGAAAAACCAAATGAAGCCATTCCTGCATAGCCAGAAGCGGCACCCGCCCCCACATTACCAGTATCCCCACCTACTGTATCTACTACTCCAGTTAATGTAATAGATGGACGGGAATAGCCAATATCAATTAGTTCTGGGCTTTGTTGTGGCAAAGGTATTTGAATTGGGGTTCTGGCAACAGACACAGCAATATCGCTACATTTTAAAGCATATCTAACACTTGCTGAATCATGCGGCCCATTTCGTAATAATACTGCTAATACTGGTGATGCCATCTATTCCTCCCTAAGCTTCTAATAGACTATTTATATTTATTATGGTAACAACCTTGTCATGAGTTTGTCTTTCCACATTTTTTAAAAATTGACGTTCTCCATCCATCACATTAATGAAAATATTTGTTCCACCCCCCATTCCTCCGGGAAGTGAGGCTTGCCCACCATACGGACTCATGTTTTGTTGCTCTAACCAATCTATTTGGCCACCTGTAATAAACGTTGGCCCCGTCTTCATCATGCTTAGTGCTCCTATCCCTAGCATTTTCAATAGATTAGCAATCTTGCCCCATCCTGCACCACTCCAGCCATGGCCGCCACCACGTGGACCACCTCCGCCGCTGGCCCAACCACCTGCTCGTCCACCAAAGGGGCCGCCTCTGCTTCTACCGCCTCCTCCTATCTTCCCCCAAAGCTTACCTGAACCTCTTCTTACCATCCCAATTCCCTTTGCTCCCCCCTTCATTATGGCTGCATAGCCAAGGGTTGGAATTAGCACTGCGTTAATCACATTCATTATGTCTTCACCCCATCCCCCCTCTTGTGGCAACATCGACTCGCCCATAATTGAATTGGCTAGTGCCTGTCCACCAATCGCTCCTACAGTCATCCCAATGCTACGACGTATACGCCCGTGTTTCCTTTGGGAAAAGTTCCCAAACAGTGCTCCACCTAGTGCACCCCACCAACCGTGATTATCCTTTCCGAAAAGTCCACCCTCTGGCCATACATCTTTAAGCCATTCCCACAGTCCAGCTAACTTTTGCATTGCCGTCTCCATCCACACTTTAAATACTGGCAATAATTGAGCAAATTTTCTTAATACCGGAACAATTAGGGGCATAAATGGGGCTAACATAACATCTATGAAACCACCCAAAATTTGGAAAATGGCACCTACAGAGCTAGTAAATATCTGGGATTGCTTTAGAATACTGGATATGCCAACCTGAATACCCATAGCTTTAAACATTTGATGCATCCACGTTTTTTGTGCTCTCTGTTCCATTACTTGGGCTTGAGCACTTTCTGCAATCTGTTCCATGGTATCTGTATTACCCATAGATGCTTTGGTGTATCCACCTCCCATTCTTCCACCCGCATCATTGGATGCTTGTACCATTATTCTTAAAGTATCCTCAAAAGCCATTATCGTTGTCTCCTTTGCATAGCGTGGTTATCTTCTTCTTGTTTTTGGAGATTTCCTGCATATATTGCCATAATTATATCAATGTCTTTTTCTCTTAAATCGTTAACAACTTCCCACGGAAGTCCTAATTTCAATAACTGTAAAATCATGCCCCAATGAGAAAATGCTAATGCTTCTTCATATGAACAAGAGTCAGGCATTCTTAAATATGCTAAGTATCTTCTTTTAAAGTTTCCGTATCGGGGGTACCTCCTTCATCATCTCCAAAAGCTTTAGGAACTAATTCTTCTAATACCGCCCCCAATCTATAGTCGATTGTTAATAAAAATGCTTCAGTAGTTCTACCCCAAGGAGCTTCTACAAGCATTTCTTTTAAGCAATTACGAATATATGTATCTCCATCAAAACTAGTGTTTCCTTTTGCATCTAAAATTAAGCTTTGAGATAAAATTTTATTGCGAGTACTCCATGACAAATGCTTAATTTTTACATCAAATGAAGTATCATCAATATATAAAGTTTGAGTTTCTAAAGCATTACTAATAGTATATTTACTTACATCAAAACCCTTTGGAGTATCTTCTTCAATACTTGGCTGAATTACCTCATCCTCATTTTCTAAAGCGTTTACTGCTTGGCTTACTGAACTTTGGCTTGTCATACATCCCTCCTACGGATAAATTGCTATATTATCTCTAATTTGAATATTAAGGCTTCTTACTAGCATATCTAAATCTACTTGTAATGGGTTACTTCCATCAATTACGTGTGGTGCACCTCTAATAATTACACCCTGCTCATTCCCATCTCTAGTGGGACTTGTGGGAGTACCAACTGTGGATAAGGGAGAAGTACCCACTACTGGAATTCCGGGCATATCAATTATTATATCATCATAAGTATCCCTAGTAAATTTCAAAGTTACTGTAAATCCTTTAAAATTTGGGGTACTGATACTACCATAATCACCTTCTAAAATTAACTGTTTAAATAATGCAGTAGCTGTATCTACAGCATCGTCTGTCATAGCATTCGCAGTATCTGGTAAAACTACAGTAGCAGATAGTGAATATTCTCTTTGCTGTTCTCGAATTTCTGAAGGGCCTCTATGTTGCCCATGTCTTGGACTAATATAATATCGAGGTTCTTCATTATTACTTACTGATAAGGTAAAACTCCTAATTCTAGCAAATTCCTGCCCACTAATTGAAATAGACCCTTGAGAAAAGTAATAAGGAGCATTGTTCCCTGAGCTAGGTACTCCATCTACTATTGATAATTGTTGAGTTTCATCATCAATATTTCCTGTAGCGCCACCCGCTGTACCGGGAAGTTTATTAACATCTGTAGCTGATATAGTATGCATAGTAGCAAATCTGGGCAAATCATTAACAGATGCACCGGATAAACCCGAACTACTGTAAGGCCCCGCTACTCCCGTCATCTTTTTCTGATTATGAACCATATCTAAAAATGGAATACTATCCCAACTACATAATAATAGTCCACCTTCTTCTGCATTAAGCGTCATTGACCCTACCATGCCGCCCACATATCTCCTATCAAAATCATTGGCAGAACTTTCACCACTATCTCTCATATGCACATGCATAGAAATAGTATCTAAATCAACAGTTTCTACAATATGATGTTTAAAATGAAGATTTGTTTGACTTGCATTAAGTTTACGAAAAACATTTGTTCCATGAGCAATCATAAATGGGTAATTTACTTCAAATCCCGCAGCACCTATGGATGCAATTCGCCGTATTTCTGAATTATAAGAGTCTCTAGTGGGATTAGTTCCATAACTCATTACTACATAATCACCTTCATCCAAAGTGGCTGTATGGTCACCTGCAACAATAATATCGCCTTTTACTAAAGCAGTACCCGGAGTTAAATCATTACCACTAATAGCTCCCGCAATAGATGGAGTAGAACCTCCTAGAGGTACTGTGACCACCTTTCCTATTGGAAATCTGAGCGGAAAGCCATTTAATAAAACCATGTTTGACATCCCACCAGCAAATGACTGTTGTCCTTTATAAGCTTGGAAATAATTTCTTTTTGATTGTGTACCGAGGAAATATCGAGGTTCTATCTGTGTAGTCATATCAGGCACATCTACAGTTTCATAAACTCCGGGAATCATGGTTATGTATTTTCTCCCCGCCTCCGAAGTTTTTAATGCATCATCAATTCTATACAATTTCCCATTTGAATTATTTCCTGTAGTAGCATGAGGAAAAGCTAAAGGTCTATCTAAATGCACATTTGTGTTGCCATCAATGTACTCTACTCTACGAGTTTCACTAGTATGTAAACCAGTAATTAACCCAATAGTAATCATCATACCTACTTCTAATCCAGTTGTGGCATTCACCTTGATAATTCTATCTCCCGGATTTGCTGCTACAGTTAAGTACCCGCCAGTACTCCCTAAATCAGTAGGGCTTCCAGCAGTATATCTCTCAAAGTCCCCACCTTGTCCAGCTTCAGAAGCAAAGGTTACTTGTGCTTGGTCAGAACGAAAAACAGCCATTTAATTTCCTCCAGTATACATTCTATTATATTATACTATAAGTTAAGTAGTTTCTAGTAGAATTGCATTATTCTCTAATTGAATTATTATAGTACCAGTCCATACATTTACTTGTGACTCTGTATTCTCAGAAAATCTTACAAACCTTATTCTCTGAAAATTAGTTAAACTATGCATTCTAGCATGACATATTCTTCTTATTTCTTTTACTAAATTATATAATCTTTGTCTATCATCACTAGTATATACAGTCATTTCTATATTATATACTCTATTACCATATGTCCAGTTACCAATTGGTATTTCTTCTTGTGCTGGTTCTCCCGGCCTTCCAAATACAACATCATTGACGTTTAAATTAAATCGCAGTGGGTCATTAGTCTCACCAGTAACCTCAATTAATTGGGGTTTAATGACATTATTAGCAACCCATTGGCTATTTAACTCATCCATAAATTCCTTGACAGGCATTGGTTCAGGCATTAGAATACCTCAAAAGCTCTTAATGAGTCAAGTCTATCTTCTATTTCCATATTCCATCCCTCTATTTTTTGTATTAATTGGATTCTATCGGTACCACTAACCACTAATTGACCAAAATCTGAAGAACGCATAACATCTATAGCAGCCATTTTCTTAGCTATATCATATATCATTCCTGATTCTTGGGGATTCATATTTATATCTCGTCCATATAGATATGATACTCGTATTGGGTTTGTAAATTCTCCGCCCCCAAATCTCCATACAGGAGCATTATATGATTGGAATCGTGCGGGGAGTAAGAAATATCTAGAAAAATTTACTATTCCTACATCTGGAGTAAGAAAATAGTCTCCAGTTCTGCCTTGGTTTTTCCGTTCAAAACCACTACCGCTCCATATGTGCATACTCAACATCTTATATGCATCATTTCTTCTTAATTTAAACCCATTTAAATTAAAGTCATGGTACTCATCTGTAATAAAATTTGGCCTCCATGATTTCCTAGTTCTAAAATCTATTTTAGATTGAGCCGCTTCAATATATTGTTCAACTGTAGCTTTACTTGGAACAGTTGAACCAGTAAAATCTGTAGTGCTGGTAATATTTTTTAGTTGTAATAAATCAAAAACATCAGCAGTTGTGCAATACGAATTAACTGGACGCATTTGAATGCGTTTTATTGTTGGTGAAGTGGTCACGCTTTGGGCAGATACCCTAATCCAATACTTAGTTACACTGTTAATGGCATCTTTAGCCCAATTAGGCAATATATTAGGTGGAAATATCTCTACCCCATCCTTAGAAAAATCATAACCTTCTCCCACATCCTCAAAGTCTGGGTCATGCGTTAATCTTGCGGAAGCTGGTACAAATTGTGTCCATGTACTTCCATTATAATATTGCCACAATAATGAAGAAACAGAAGCTTCTGTAGCCACATCAAAAATAGCCATGTCAAAGCGTTCATCATGACCTAAATATAATAATTGATTAGCTCCCCCAAAGATGGAAAACGCAGTTCCTGCTGGAGACTGTGCTTCTAATGTTACATCTGTATAGGCTGAACCATTATATGTAAAGACTTTAGTAAATTCTAACCCCGTAGATAAGGGCATTTTAACTCCTTATGAAAGAACTTCTGCTGGATATTCTTCACTCCTCTCAAAATCTGCTTCGCCCTCTGCTTCAATTTCTGGAGAATCTTCTTGCTGCTTCCCCCTCAAATACATTGCAATTCCATTTAAATTATGTATTTGTTGCATTACATTATCTCTTTGGGTATTAAGTTCGTTTGCTTGTGCCACCAACTGTTCTAATTGACTATTAATTTGGGCCAAATCCCCCGCTACATCTATATCTGCCATATACCCTCCTTATACTAACCTATCTGTATATTATACTCCCAACAACTTATTTTTTCAACCATTAACTAGATTTTCTTTAATTTCCTTTAATATCCTACTTTTCAACTTATACTTCTTAGATATGCCATAAAAGAAACTTAATGGGCGAGGAGAGGATGTAGAAAATTCTTTAATATCATCCACCATGTCATGATACTCTCGTAACTTATCAGTCATAAAATACTGTTTAAAATGTAGCTTTTCCGGTGTGTGAAATCTCAAATAGTAAATAATATCCCCCTCATCAAAGGCACACTTACTGTGTCCTTCCTTAATATGAAAAGCAAAATCTAAACGCCTATAATATTTCCCTATGTCCATAGTGCCGGGAATCACGTAGCTAGTTGAAGTAAATTTATTATCCTCAAAGTATGGATGTTCTTGGGACATCTTCAGTGATGGGCTATCAGTTATAAAACTCACCCTCTGCTTCACGCTGAGTAGTTTCTGTTCTGTGGAACGTACATTTACATTGCTGTCAAAGAACTCCTGATTGTACATGTCTGCCTTACAGTTGTTCCCATCTATTTCAAGAGAATAGGTATACAAAGATTTAATACCATAAACATTATGGTAGTAGTCCCTAAATGCAGGACACGCATGGTACTCCATTTCAGCAAGCCCTTTATTTTTTAGTACAGGTTCAGGTGTCTGCACTCTTAAAGCTCCTATCGCTTCCTTATGGTCTATCGTCCAATACACGTTCATCTACTTTTCCACCCTTATCGTTATCTAATACACATGTATGATAAAATTGCAAACAGCCCTCTAATTCTTCACATAATCTATTAGCAATTGCATTAATAAATTTCGTGGTAAGCATATCAGTATCTATATCTGCCTTCACCCAACTAAAATCCCAATCTAATATATTAGTGATTATAAAAATATCGACGGGCTTAAAGTATCTTAGAAAACATTTATATGCTTCAAGATGTATATCTTCTGATATTATCCTATATTCTTTAGTAATAGTTGATTGAACAAACATTTTAAAAGCTTCTGCAAATGGTAAAGTATCAGGTCTATCTTTATATGTATAAGGCAATCCAGTATCAAAAAACTCTGGGCAAGGGATATCCTTAATAGCTATCTCAAATGGTATATTTTTCTCTGGCAATCGACCTCTAAACGATTCCATGCTAGTGCATCCAGCTAAAGAATTATCTACAGCAACAATTTCACCATTACGAGATAATAACCAATTAGATACATCTCTCCTACTGTCTCTATTAGAAGTTAAAAAATCCAACATATAAAGTTTTATAAATTCAAAACGCCCTTCTGGAGTCAATAACATATTTAAAGTAGCCGTATTTTTTTCCAACACATCCTTAATTCCATGAGGATAGAACTCCATAAATGCTCCACCACCTAGAGCAATTTGTTCTAACATAAACTCTCTAGTTAAATCAGATATAGGCATTTTTTCGCCCCATGTCTTAAAGTAAGCATTTTCTATCTCCTCTAGAGACAGTACATAAGGACGTACATACGGAACAAGATTTAAGTTCAATTTGGTGTCTATCGCATAGGCTAAATGCTCTGAGCGATTATCTAAACTAACCAATTTGTAAATATACGGAGCATCATCTACTGTCACAGTAAAATTACATTCTCTATATATACCTTCATTTCCTGCCCAATGTTTGCTACCGGTAAGTGAGCCGTCAGTATACGCAAGGCTCTGAAGTACTGGAGTTCCTTTAATCTTACTTGGAAAACCGAACTCTATATGTAAATCTCTATCTTTTAAATTAAAATATTCATTGTGAGTCATTAGTTATGCCTTATGGGGCACCCATGTTCACGTTGATACCCACCCTCAAAATACATATCTAATCCGTTCATAGTAATATTAGCCCTTCTTGTATCCTCATTAGTCCACGTCCGAACTTCAGACTCCCAATCATCTCTTTTAAAAGGAATAACTTGCATCATAGGAGTACCTACTCTAAGGGTTCCCTCCCATTTTCTTTTCATCATAAAATTCCAATTAACAGCTACGCTATATGTATCTGTATTAACAATCCCATTTACATAATCAAATGGTAAATCATTATTCAATGGGGCAGTAAACAAACAAGAATATCCGGGAGGAGTTTTTATACTCCAAGGGCTATTCAAAGTAAACATATTGACAACACCGTTTTCTATAGCCCTATTATAAATAGGCATACCCGCTGCTGCTTTAAAAGATTTCGGCTCTATCTGCTGTCTGGGGTTATTACCTTCTCTAAACGAGTCTATATCTCTGGAACTAAGTCCCTGATGATTCCATGAAATTAGAAGTTCGTTGGGATTATGGTCTGGATAAGCAAAAATTAATTCTGTCCATAATGGGATAATGTATCCAGTTCGTAATGTATCTAAAACTGGAACACAAGCCTTAACTGTTTCTTGGGGTGGTATATTAGCTCCCGGAATTGCTCCATTATCATGAATTAAATTAGGATGTTCTGGGATATGCCTAACCATATCTTTCCACCAAGTTGGAACCATCTTAGATGCTGGAACAGGTTTAGGTATACCCTCCTGATATGGACTACAAGAAAATTCTATTAGTCTTCTCGGTTCTTCCTTTTTTCTCTTAAACATTTTCTACTCCTCATTTCTAATCTAGAGCCATCACACGTTGTAAATAATAAACACAATTTACATCATTCCCTACATTACCACCCACAATAATATTATAAAACTCGTCATAATCATCAATATTTATTAAATTTGACCTACCTTTAAGACAAGTTTCGCCTTCTTTACAAGTACACACTTCCAATTTAGCATCAGTATAATCATCTTTAGAACTCAAGGAATTAAATTCATCTTCTGTCATGTCTAACCATACGCACATATTATTACTTAAAATAATCCTAGTTCTTATTCTATCAACTAATTTAAACTCCAAATTAATTGGAAATTCATGAACAGCAATATTTGGATAATTAGGAGTATGGCCCCTATGTAATAATAACTCTAAATCAATAAAAAACGTACTACCATTTTTTGTCTTGGCCCATTCTGTTGTATTATTTGATATACTTACAAGCTGTTGATAAGTTAAATATTTTCCGCTGTTTGTGGTTACATTAATATCTGGCATGTACTTACTCCCCTAAAACTACTCCAAAAGAAGGTTTATAGAAAAATTTCTCACCGTCCCAAGTCCACATACTAAATTTTTCAGCATCAATCTGAACCGCTATTTCATCATCTGCTGGTTGCCATTGCTCAACTCCGGGAACAGCATCATCTACCAACACAATATTCCTCATTATCCTAGTATTTTTATCGACACAAGCATATACTATATCTGCCATACATTTCTCCTATTATCCAACATACGAATAAATTATTACACAACCTGCTTGCGGAATACCTCCAGTAGTATTACTTAAATCGGCACTGCCAGTACCATTAACCACTGGTTGATTATAATTTGCACCATAAGCACCACCACCACCGCTTCCGCCGCCGCCCTTTCGAGTATTAGAGGAATTATTTGCATGTCCATGCCCTACATCTGCTTTGGTATTTCCATCGGTAGGTGCATTAGTGGGGGTTCCACCACCTACTATTGGCCCGTCGAAGCTACCGGAGTTGGGGGAGTCGGCATATCTATGAGTGCCGGGATTGCTACTACCTGTATAAATTCCCCTATTACCTCCATTATACCAACCACCTTGGCCGCCGCCACCGCCGCATCCACCAAATAAATACGCATTAAATACAGACTCCTGCCCACTTCCAGTTGCTCCAACTTGGCTAGCAGTTTGTCCATAACCAGTCCCGCCGCCGCCCCAAGCAAAGTAATGGTTGGTATTAGAACCAGTTCCCCAGCCACCACCGCCGCCGCCTCCAGTTCCTCTTGCTCTTGAATGGTTAATATGATTATTATAATTATTTCCATCAGCAAGTGGATACCATGCTGGATGCACTCCGTTTCCAGTCCCCCCTCTTCCGCTAGAGCCTGAACTTCCGCCTCCCTGACCGCCATCTATGTTTACTGCACCACCAGACGCTGTACCGCCACTAATATAGTTACCGCCCGGATTATTATGACCAGCGGTGCCACCATTTGCAGTCATAGTAGTGTTTCCATAATTAACAGTAGTAGTTCCACCTGTAGTAGCAGTTGCTCCAGCACCTATAGCAATATTTACAGTATTAAAATTGGCAGTAGATACTGGCCCTGACCAGCACCCACCACCTCCACCTGTACCAGACTGCCGATGGTTATTACCACTGTTATTTACATTAGCATAATTAGCGGGGCCACCGCCCGCTCCAGAGGCAAAAATACTTATATGAGTCGCCCCTGCTGGTATAGTCCAAGTTCCAGCACTGAGGTTACCATTAACCGTAGAGTGTATTGATGGGCTAAAAGTAACTAAATCTTGTCCATCAATACTTTGAATACTGGAAGCCGATACCCTATTAACCTTATCAAGAGAAGTTGCAGATACTCCGTTTACACTTTGAATGTTTGGCATTATTCCCCCTATCCAGCACTTTCGATTGTTGTTAAGCTTGGGTTAAAATAAATACTATCAGCAGTTAGGGCAATTCCAACAACCTGTATAAAATCTCCATCATCACTAGGAGCAGTTTGTGTTAAATCACCTGTAGTTTCAGACACATATAATCTTCCACCAATTGTCCAGTTCCATGTATCATCTCTTATAATACCTTGAATTATAACTCTTGTCACTTCATCTTCAGTTTTAGTTCCGTGGGGATGAAATGCTACTACTGGCATAGTTCCTGTAGCAGAAGCATCAGCGGAAGCAAATTTTCCTGCGGTATCAACATACGCACAATCCATAAATCCTAATCCAGCATTCCCTACTGTAACTTCCATACTAATACCATTAGACTTATGGTCAACGTTAATTACTGAATCAAAACAGATTGATTGGTGATTTCCACCCGTTTTTTGCTCAAATTTCATAAATCTACCAAAATCTGATGTATAATGCATGGTACATATTTCTCTTGCCGCAACCGACATATACATTGCACCAGTACTCAACCTTCCAATACCCGTAGTTGCATCTCCTGCAAAACAAAAACTTGGGTCACCATACGAATCGCTACCAGCATCCTCTACTCTAATTTCATTAATACCATTTAGAATACCATATTGAGTATCATATGTTATCTTAGCGTGGGTTTTAACTGCTTGGTCACCTGAAGCAGCATTAGCCAATAGCACATATGCTGTACTATCATCTGTCGTATCTACAGCAGTTGTTACTGTAGTAGCTACAGTAGCAGTTGATGCTGTTCCTGTCAATGCTCCAACAAAGGTAGTGGCCGTCACAGTTCCAGTGCTAGGATTATAGGTCAAGGTACCATCGGATTCTAATCCTATGTTTCCACCGTCAACATCTCCACCTGATGTAAATATAATGGCATTATCTTCGTTAGTAGATTCATTATCTGTAATAGTAACTGTTGTTGCTACTGTAGCGACATCCGCTGTACCTGTCAATGGGCCAGTAAAACCAGTGGCTGTTAACATTCCAGTTCCAGCATTATAAGTTATCCCCGCATCTGTTTTGGGAGCCAAATCTCCCGTAGCACTTTCAAATAAACCTACAAAAGATGTTGTATCAGTTGTGTCTGCTACTGTTATAGTTGCAGGAACTATGTTCGCACTACCATCGAAAGATGTGCCTCCTATAGTTCTGGCTGTAGCTAATGTAGTAGCGGTAGCCGCCAAAGCCACAGCTATGTTAGCCGAACCGTCAAAGGACGTACCGCCAATAGTTCGGGCAGTTGCTAAAGCCGTGGCAGTAGCGGCATTACCTGTAGCACTTCCCGCACTTCCAGTCACATTTCCTGTTACGTTTCCTTCTAAGTTAGCAACTATTGTACCAACTGAACCGCTTACTACTTCAGACGTAATTGAGGCATCTGGAACAAATGTTAATTTTCCTGCTGAATCATCCCACCCCAAAAAGGCTTCTTTAGCCGCAGAACCATTATGATATTCCATTACTATACCAACATCTTTATTGGTATCTGATGATAGATTGCCTCCACCAGAAGCTGTTTGTAAATGAATAAGGGGGTCTACAACAGTCATAGTAGTTGAATTTACTGTGGTGGTGGTACCAGTAACAACTAAAGTACCAGCAGAAATAGTGCCAGTAGTAGTGATATTGCTAGACCCCGTGTCAATTGCTCCGAAACCAGAAGTAATAGAACCTGAATTTAATGCTCCAACAGTAGTAATACCAGACACTGTAAAAGTAATAGTGTCAGTACTTGCATTGTTGGTTATAACCATTCCCGTTCCCGCCACAATTGTGAGGGTATCTGCGGAAGCATCTGCTACTATATTATCTTGACCACTAACAACAAGAGTTTTGAAAGCTTCGGTTGTACCGCTTACAAGACTTTGTACATATGCTTTAATGCTCTGTTGCGACGCAACCGCCGTAGCACTATCAGATGACATATTATCCTCATCTAGAAAGGCAGTTCCAGATAGAGCACCATTCAATACTGGAGCAGTTAATGTTTTGTTAGCGAGTGTTTGTGCAATCGAATCTCCAGCAACTATGTTCCATGAATCTCCATCCCAGATATATAAATCATCTGTGTTAGTCTCATGAAAAGTGGTTCCAGTTATTAAATTAGACGAAGGTTTAGTATCACCACTAACCCCCGTCATTCTATTTCCCGCATATCTAACTATTGCCATTTGCATGACTCCATTGCATAGGCACTTCAAATGAGTGTCCACACCATAAATCTAGTATCATAACGCTCTTAGAAAAATCATAAGTCGGGTCAGACGCTCCATCTTGTCCTCCACATACTGCACATATTGCTTTAGGGGAAGTAATTTCTACTTCTACTATGCTTCCAGCCTTCTGTATCTTTACAGCCAAGGCATTATTATTTGAATCTACCTGCTTTAAATATAATCTGGCCGCTTCCGCAGTAGGGTCAGCGGGAGTGGCTTTCGTATCAAACTCTAAGAAAGCTCCATTAGCTGTAGAGTTGGTAAGAATTATTCCCCCCGTTCCTTTTCCAGAAATTTTTAATCCTATATTAGTTTCCCCACTTGCAGCTAATAGTGGAGGATTTCCTGTAGCCGCATTTGTTATAGCAATCTCATTAACAGCACTTCCAGTAGTGTGGAAAATGACTTGTTCATTACCATTCGCATCTGCGACAAAACCAGCATTAGCAATTTTGGGGGCAGTTAATGTTTTATTGGTTAGAGTTTGTGTGGCTGATAAAGTTACTACATCTACACCACCCACAGTACTTGAACCAGATACAACAAGAGAACCTAAAGTTCCCACTGAAGTAATATTTGTTTGGGCAGCAGTTGTCAAAGTTCCCACAATATTTCCGAAAGTAGCATTCATAACTGTTCCAGAAAATACTTCTGAGCTATTCGTAGCTGTTGTAAAACCTGTAAACACTCCAGCAGAATCATCGTACCCAAAAAATCCTACTCTAGCAGCACTATCATAATATCGAAATTCTATTCCTCTATCTTTATTGTCATCGCTGCCCGGAGCAGAGTCTCCACCTAATGTTAAAACAGGGTCATCCACAGTTGTAACCGTGCTATTGACAGTAGTCGTAGTTCCATTAACAATTAGATTACCTCCAATAGTAACATTGTTAGGCATTGCTATAGTTACTGTCCCCGCACTTTCTGTCACTTCAATTTCATTAGATGTTCCCGCAAAGGTGAGAGTTCCTCCTAAAGCAACTGGAGAGGTGTTGGAGCCATCAGAAACTGTAATAGAACTATTAGTTAATGAACCGTTGGCAATAGCGGATAAGGTATTATTACCCCCATTTATTGTTTTATTGGTGAGGGTTTGAGCAATGCTTCCACCCGCAATAATATTCCAACTATCCCCATCCCATTGATAGAGGTCATCAGTATCAGTTTCTAAAAAAGTTAATCCAGTTATTAAATAAGTTGTGGTTGCACCAGAACGGTCAGAGGCCGTCCCTGTCCATCTATTACCAGCATAATAAGTAATTGCCATTACCGTACTCTCCTTAAATTAGGAATATCCATTTCATATGAATGGCCGCAATATAGCTCTACTATCATTATACCCTT
>VTLG01000530.1_pt1 | contig 61922 bp, 96 predicted proteins | sample 4694571 | NCBI WGS metagenome assembly VTLG01 (sample SAMN12604809, study PRJNA352737) | marine metagenome | biome: ENVO:00000447; feature: ENVO:00000209|ENVO:00000569|ENVO:01000036; material: ENVO:00002151; isolation source: viral sequences binned using virsorter ...
ACCAAATGAAAGAAATTAAACTTGGTTTAAAAGGTTATAAATATTTAGACGAGGCGATTGAACTTTGTACGGAACTTGGTTTGAATATTTCTGACCACGAAATAATCAGAACAAACTCAACAGGACTTACTATCTACAATCCTAAAAATCTTGCAGATAGAATTAAGGGTATGAAAAACAGAAAGGAAAAAACAAGAGCAGAAAAAATAGCTGAAAGGTTATTATATGAACAACAACAAAAAAGTGTAAATTAGCTATTGACAAGTATGGGGTTATAGTATATAATCCCATACATAAACAAACGAAAGGACAAAAGATGATACCAAATAGACAATTCAGAATAACATACTACTCAAACAAAGACCAAAAGCATATTACAAGAAATGCACTATGGACTGAACAATCAAGAATAGATACAACAAAAGCAGATAATGTAATTTTAGTTTATTATGATTTAGACGCAACTGGTTACAGAACTGCACAGAATAGTTGGAGTATAAAATACTAATGGCTGAATATAATTGGTGCCACAACCCTGATTGTCATACTATTCAAACTCAATCAAGGGTGCGTGGCTCAGGGGATAATAAAGTATTAAGAACTAGAAAGATTACTTTGAATAGTAATTGGACTAGAGAAAGTATATGGGCTTATTTTTGTAACAACCGATGTTTGTTTTCTTTTTTACATAAGTTTGCACAAGAGGTTGCAAATTTAAATCCAACACCTAAACCAAAAGAAACACCAATAAAAGTTAAAAAAGAGAAGTATGAGAATTATAGATATCGTTGGGCAGGCGATGGACGAACTGAACGAGTACCATATCAAGCAACAAGAACTACAATTATCAAAGGGGGTGCGACAGAATAGACCAAAATAATAGTTGACATTAATAGGATTATCCTATATAATAGGTACATATAAAACGAAAGGCAAAGATGAAAACAATTAAATACAATAATAAAACAATCAAGCTACCCTTTGCGGGTGCGGATTATGGAGATGAACCACTAAAGGAGATTGAAGTAGCTAACAGGTTTAATGGTCAAAGCACCAAGCTACCAGCGTTTGCAGTTGCAGTCTATGATGTGATTATGGGCAGCGAAATGCTAAAGCAATGGGATGACCATCGTAAAGGTTTGGACTGGTTTATTAAATACTTTCCGAATCAATATATGGTGTTATTAGATTAAGTTTCATCTACCTGTACTGTATGCATAAACTGCATACAAGTACAGGTTGTGCGGCGCGCCAGCGCGCCGCCGTCCAAGGCGCCCGGATCCGAGATCCATAGTGGTCCCAAAACGTTTCAGGAATTTCAAAAAATCAAAACACGTTTTTTTTATACTCAGAAAAGGGGTCCCAGAGTTTCGACTTTAGTGCTGGTTTTTTAAATTTATAGTGATAAAATACTTTATGGGACTCCGATATGAACCTAGATAAAGAAAAATTAAAAAATTTGAATAAGCTACCCCCTGACGTTAAACGTCAGTTTGCTTTGTTAATGAATCAATATGGACAGAAGAAGAAAGAATCTAAGATTCAATCTGACTTCTTAACTTTTGTAAAACATGTTTGGCCTGATTTTATAGAGGGGTCCCATCACAAAAGAATTGCTGACAAATTTAATAAATTGTCGGAAGGAAAAATTAAGAGACTCATTATCAATATGCCACCTAGGCATACCAAATCTGAGTTTGCTTCTTACCTTTTACCTGCGTGGATGGTTGGTAGGAATCCTAAATTAAAAATTATTCAATCTACAAATACAACAGAACTATCAGTCCGGTTTGGACGTAAAGCAAAAGCTTTAATGGATTCGCCAGAATACAAAGAAGTTTTTCAAACTAGACTTAACCCCGATTCTCAAGCTGCGGGTAAATGGGAAACTGCTCAAGGTGGTGAGTATTATGCAGCCGGTGTAGGATCGGCGATTACAGGAAGGGGTGCCGATCTATTAATTATTGATGACCCGCATACTGAACAAGATGCAATGAATGCACAAGCTTTAGAAAGAACCTATGAATGGTATACTTCTGGCCCACGTCAACGTTTGCAGCCAGGTGGAAGTATTGTTTTAGTTATGACTCGTTGGAATGAAAAAGATTTGGCTGGTCGTTTAATTAAAGCTCAAAAAGAAGTTAAAGCTGATCAGTGGGAGGTAATTGAATTTCCTGCTATTCTACCTTCAGGCAAACCTGTATGGCCAGAGTATTGGAACATTAAAGATTTAAATTCTGTAAAAGCTTCTATTCCAATGTCTAAATGGAATGCTCAATACATGCAGAATCCTACTTCTGAAGAAGGAGCCTTAATTAAAAGAGAATGGTGGAAGCCGTGGGAGAAGGAAGAATTACCTGCCTTACAACATGTCATTCAATCTTATGATACAGCGTTTATGAAAAAAGAAACCGCTGACTTTTCTGCTATCACAACGTGGGGAGTTTTTACGCCGGATGAAGATTCTGCTCCTCAATTAATATTAGTAGATTCTTTAAAAGGAAGATACGAGTTTCCTGAATTAAGAAGAATTGCCCTAGAACAATATGGGTATTGGCAACCTGAGACCGTTATAATCGAGAGTAAGGCATCAGGGCTCCCATTAACTTATGAGTTGCGTAAGATGGGAATTCCTGTTATAAATTTCTCACCTAGTAAAGGAAACGATAAACATACTAGAGTAAACTCGGTATCACCTCTATTTGAGAGTGGCCGAATATGGGCGCCCAAAGAAATGGAGTTTGCTCAAGAAGTAATAGAGGAATGTGCTGCGTTTCCATATGGGGATCATGATGACTTGGTCGATAGTATGACTCAAGCTGTTATGAGATTTAGACAGGGCGGATTAATTCAACACCCTGAAGATTATGAGGAAGAAAAGCTTCCTCCAACGCGAAGGACTTATTATGGCTAAACCGTATGATTGGAGAAATGATTGGGACTGGACAGATCCAAATGATGGACCAGCTAGTTGGGACGAATATGAAAATGTTCAAGAGATTATGCTAGACCAAGGAATTCCAATGGGTGAACAAGTTAAAAAAGATTCAGGCATCAAGCAACTGGCATCAAACATTGATCCTTCAATTAGAATTGAAGATATTGTAGAAGAATTTATTAGAAGTAAAGGACGTAGACCAAGATCTATTGAGGAAATTAAAGAATTTTATTTTAAAGAAATGGGTACAGCAGATGCATCTGCTGGTTCCGAAAAACGTTTAGCTAGTTACAAACCTGGTGATTATACACAGGAAGAAATTGACATGTACGAACAATATAAGTACGACATGAATGAGCAAAAACCTGGATTCCCTATTATGGAAATAGATGATTTCTTAAGAATGGAATCAGACTCTGCAAGAGCAGGTGTTCAAGCTGGAGGATTAGCAGGTATACTAGGAGTTTAAATTGAAGATCGCCCATTACAATCAAATGATGGCGTATCTGACGCGTCGAAGATTCTCAAATGGTGGAAGCACCATTATCCCTAAAGCAAAACCTTTTACTGCCAATATGTTTAAAGACAAAGCAGACCTTTATATTCAAGGTGTGCATGGTGGATTTGGTAAAGAATTAATGCTTCCTAAATTACAAAGTATTTTAGAGAAAGTAGTTAAAGATAATTCTATGACTAAAGCTGAAGCTTTAACTTTTATTCAAGAGAGAAATAATTTTTATAAAAATTTTGCAGAAGAAAACCCTGGTGGAACTTTACCTAGATGGGAAAAAGCTGATGGTGGAAGAATAAAAGCAGCCGATGGAATTGCTGTTAAAACTTTAAATCCTTTGTTTCCAGACAAAAACATAGACCCCATGTCAGATGAGTATAGACCCTTAGATTTCCCTGGAGCTGTAATACCTCCATTAGCAATTGGTGCCGGTGCAAAAAGAATAAAAGATATATTTTTTAATAAACCTAAAGATGAATCTAAAGAAGAGATTGTAGAGAGAATAGAAAAAGTTGAGAAAGATAAAAAAGAAGACCCAATGAAAGAACCGCCAGATCCTTATAAAGATTTTGAAACTCTTTCAAAAGTTTTAGATCAGTATCGTAAGTTTGATGAAAAGAGAAAAGAAAAAAACAAGAAGAAACCACCTACAAGATTTATCGATGGAGAAGGAAATGTTACTTTTTCTACTAGAGGACCACGACTGGATCCTGCGCCGGACGAAGCTTTTCAAATAGATAAAGAAGACCAACAGAACGCTGTAATATTTGCAAATAGACTTTTATCTAAAAAAAGAAGCCCCGGAGATCGTAAAGAATTAGCTTTATTTAGAGAAAAACCAAACTTAAAAAAATTTAAAAATAAAGTTGATAATTTGTATTCTTTTAGAAAAAATCCTAAGTTATTAGAAAAACAAATTAGTGGTTTAAAAAAAGCAGGAGTTAATTTTGATGAATTTTATAACCCAGGTGAAATAGCAGCTTTGCTGGGTTTACCCACTGCCAGTGGTGTTACCGATGCTTTAAGAACCGGGAATATTCCATTTAAAAAAATAGGTCCTTTTAAGGGAGTGAAATTAAATGATTATGTTAATTATATTACTAAACAAACCGAACGGTTAAGCAATGTTAAGCCTATGGATGTAAGAACATTAGCTAGATCTAATTTTTTATCTGAAGTTGGAGGAAGTATTTATAATAAATTTAAAGACATGAGAGCTCCAAAATATTTACCTAAAGATGTAAAAGAAGTTTATGAAAAATATAACTTAGGTGAAATAGAAGGTGGACATCCTTTTCCTATAGAATTCTTTACAAAAAAATATGGTAAAGGTAATACATTACAAGACGAAAGACAATTTGATTGGATTCATAGAAATAAAGATAAATTATTTGATAAGAACGATTTAGTTTTTCAAAGCAAAGACGTAAATAAATTATATAGAAATAAAATTAGTGAACTTAAAAAATTATATAAAGAATTAGGGCCTTTGGTTGATAAGTATGAAGGGAAGGGCCCTGTAACTAATGAAAAAGATATTAATAAAATAGCTAATTTAAATTTAAAGATTATGAAAATTGCTACCGACTCAGAAGGCGATGCTAAAAAATTTATTGAAAAAAGTCCTAACTCACGCGATTTACCTCGAATGAGTAAAGGTGGATTGCATGGTGCAATATTTGATTATGAAACTGGTGAGGTATCTTTGTACGCCCCTGGAAAAGAAGCAGGTTTTGTAGAGGGTTCTGTTGGAGAAATTGAAACTGAAAAAGGAGTAGTCCCTGGTGAAAAATTAAAACTGGCTGGAGATTATTTAGATATTATAAATCAAGTTATTACAGATCAAGGAGATAAAAAACTATTTACAGATTTTATACAACAAAAGCTTTTACCTAGATTCCAAAAAGGAGGACCAGTATATGGCAAATACGCGAAACAAATCGCAGGTATATCCTAAGACCTGGCTCCTGGCGCCTGAATCAGGACCCATGCCTCAGGGCTTGAAAGTTAACTATAATACTGTTAGAACAGTTAAATTGGAGAAAACAAATGGCAGACAAAATAGACAAGGCTCTACCAAACGAGCCTAGAAAAGAATTTAACATCCCGGGCGAAGAGGAAATAGAAGAACAGCTTTCAGAAGAAATAGAAGTTGAAGAAACCGCTAAAGGACCAGTTGAAATAGAAGAAGCAGAAGATGGATCAGTTACAGTTGATCTCGATCCACAAGCAGCCACACCCGAAGGTGGCGATGAGCATTACGCAAACTTAGCAGAATTTTTACCAGACCACGTTAACAATGAAATTGGTGCAGACTTGTCTGGCAAATATATGGATTATCAAATGGGTAGAAAAGAATGGGAAAGAACTTATACTACCGGATTAGATTTATTAGGATTTAAATATGATATGCGAACCGAACCATTTCAAGGAGCGTCTGGAGCGACTCACCCAGTTCTTGCAGAAGCTGTTACGCAGTTTCAAGCGCTCGCTTATAAAGAATTACTCCCACCCGATGGCCCCGTTAGAACGCAGGTGGTTGGCGCGCCGAATGTTGAGAAGACGCAACAAGCGCAAAGAGTAAAAGATTATATGAATTTTGAGCTCATGGAAAAAATGAAAGACTATGAGCCGGACTTTGATCAAATGCTATTTTATTTACCTTTAGCAGGATCAGCTTTTAAAAAAGTTTATTATGATGAACTAGAAGGAAAAGCTGCATCAAAGTTTGTACCCGCAGATGATTTGATTGTACCGTATACTGCTACCTCATTAGAAGATGCGGAAGCAATCATCCATCGGGTAAAAGTTTCTAAAAACGAATTAAGAAAACAACAAGTAGCTGGTTTTTATTTGGATATAGAATTGGGAACACCAGCTCAAATGGAAAATGATGTTAAGAAAAAAGAGAGAGAATTAGAAGGTCAAAGAAAAACTAAAGATGATGATGTTTATACTCTTTTAGAATGTCATATTAATTTAGATATTGAAGGATTTGAACATACAGATGAAGATGGCGAACCTTCAGGAATTAAAATTCCTTACATTGTAACGATTGAAGAATCATCAAGAAAAGTTTTATCAATTAAAAGAAATTACGAAATTGGGGATCCAAAACGAAATAAAATAGAATACTTTGTTCATTTTAAATTTCTGCCTGGACTTGGTTTTTATGGTTTTGGTCTCATCCATATGATTGGTGGTTTATCTAGAACTGCAACAGCAGCTCTTCGTCAATTATTGGATGCGGGTACGCTTTCCAATCTACCCGCAGGATTTAAAATGCGTGGCATTAGAATTAGAGATGATGCGCAATCAATTCAACCTGGTGAGTTTAGAGATGTAGATGCGCCTGGTGGTAATCTTAAAGATTCATTTATGATGTTACCATTTAAAGAACCTTCTCAAACTTTATTACAGTTAATGGGTATTGTAGTTACAGCTGGTCAAAGATTTGCTTCAATTGCAGATCTTCAAGTTGGTGATGGCAATCAACAAGCCGCTGTTGGAACAACAGTCGCTCTTCTTGAAAGAGGAAGCAGAACTATGTCAGCAATACATAAAAGAATTTACTCGGCTCTTAAACAAGAATTTAAGTTATTAGCAAGAGTATTCAAGTTATATCTGCCACCGGAATATCCGTACGACGTCGTTGGGGGTCAAAGAATGATTAAACAACAAGACTTTGATGATCGGGTAGATATACTGCCAGTTGCTGATCCCAACATTTTCTCACAAACTCAGCGTATTTCCCTCGCGCAAACAGAGTTGCAACTGGCAACTTCTAATCCGCAGATGCATAATTTGTATCAAGCGTATAGACATATGTATGAAGCGTTAGGAGTTAAAAATATTGATCAAGTTTTAATTAAACCTCAACCACCTACTCCAATGGATCCAGCGGTTGAGAATATTATGGCTATGTCAGGCAAACCTTTTCAAGCTTTTCCTGGTCAAGATCATAGAGCTCACATTACTGCACACTTAAACTTTATGGCAACCAACATTGCACGTAATAATCCAATGTTAATGGCAGCTATGGAGAAAAATGTAATGGAACACATAAGCTTAATGGCTCAAGAACAGATTGAATTAGAATTTAGAAACGAATTACCACAACTCGCGCAAATGCAACAGATGGCTCAAATGAATCCACAGGTGCAAATGCAAGTTCAAGACTTAACTTTAAGAATCGAAGCAAGGAAAGCTATCTTAATTGCTGAAATGATGGAAGAATTTATGAAGGAAGAGAAAGCTATCACTTCACAATTTGATAATGATCCAATTGCTAAGTTAAGAGCAAGAGAATTAGACCTTAGAGCAGCTGAAAACTTTAGAAAAAAACAATACGAAGAGGAAAGAATTAACCTTGATCGTATGAAAGCGATGATGAACCAACAAGTTCAGGACGAAAAGTTGGATCAAAACGAGAAATTAGCTAAACTAAGAGCTGATACTTCAATTGAAAAGACAATTTTGAGTAAATCTATTCCAAATGTGGACAAGATGATACCAAGTGTTGAGATTGAAAAATACAAAGGAGAAAATAAATGACGCTAAACATAAAAAAGGCGATAAAAAAACCTGGAGCATTAAGAAAATCTCTAGGAATTAAAAAAGGCAAGACAATCCCTGCTTCTAAGCTGCAAGCTGCGGCTAAAAAGGGAGGAAAGCTTGGACAAAGAGCTCGATTTGCTATAACATTGAAGAAGCTAAGAAAAAAATAAGGAGAACGTATGGCTAAAGTAGATGCAAACAAAGCATTAGGCATCAATAAAGATGGATACGCAAAAGGCGGCATCGATATTGAGACTCCAAGTCAAAATTTGGAGTGGGATCCTAGATCTAAAACTAACGCTAATGGAATACAGAGAAATGTAATTCCAACTGGTGATAAAGTTGAGGTTAAAGGAACTAAAAGAATGCTAAAATCTAAAAGCAAGACTGCAACTTGGTATTAAGGTATGTGGTTCAGTGCAATTAAGTTAGCGATAAACGCTGGAAGTAAGATTTATGCTAATCGTCAAAAGACGAAGATGGCTATGTCTGATGCACAGTTAATGCACGCCGAGCGACAAGCGCGAGGTGAAGAACAATACCAGGGAAAACTTTTAGAAGCCCGTCAAAACGACTACAAGGACGAGGTGGTTTTAGCGATATTAACGTTGCCCATTTTGGTGCTCGCTTGGGGGGTCTGGTCGGACGATCCGGCGGCTATGGAGAAGATAAAAACCTTCTTCGAACATTTCCAAGCATTGCCGACATGGTTCACTAATTTATGGATACTTGTATGTGCGAGTATTTTTGGTATAAAGGGTACACAGATTTTCCGAAATGGAAAAAAATAACGGAGGAAAAATATGAGACAAAACGGTGTAAGAAGTAACGTCAGATTCCCGTATAAAAAAGGTGGTTCAGCTAAGAAGAAAAAACAAGGCTACGCTGCTAGAGAAGATGAGTCATTAGGAATGAGACGTGGAAAAGAATCCGGTAAGAAACAATCTATGAAAGCTCGTAGAGATGAGTCTTACGGTGCTTGGGGTAAAAGAAAACCTAAGTTTGGTCGTAAAAACAAAGTAAATAAATAAGGAGAAACAAATGGTACAACATTTTGATTCTACTGCTCAGATGCCTACTAGAAAAAATATGAGAAAAGGTGGAAGAGCTAGAAACACAAGACGTATGAATAGACTTGAAGAATTAGGTCGTGTTGATGCTGAAAGAGCTCGTACTAGAAAAGGTAAGAGAAATCTTAAAGCAGAGAAGAGAAGAGTCATACGTGAATTAAAACGAGGATAGTATGAATAGAAGAGGAATCAACACTAGCATATTGATTAAAAATGGACCTACAAGTGCAGGCAATGGCAGAGGAATAACACCTCCGACTCCAGCAAGTTCTGGATTAGCGCCTACTGGTACGGCTCATGCAGTTCCAATCAATATCACTAAGGGAAGAAGAGCAATTGATCATAAAGGATCAAACGCTAATATTACTTTAGTTGGTGCAAGATCAAAAGTGTAATGAATAAAAAACTTAAGCAACTTATCACTGCAATGCAGGGTAAGAAGAAAAGAAAACCACCGGTTAAAACCGCAAGATCAGTAGCTCTTGAGGGTAGAAAACATTTTAAACACGGTGGAAGTGATTCTATGATTAGACAAGCACAATCTAATTATAATGGAAGTTATATATCTGGTGATCTAGGTGGAGTATCCGTAGGAAATAAATCTTATGCAAAATATTATAAAGGAATGGTTTAATAAAATAATAGAAAGAATCTTTGGAAAAAGATGCCAATGTGGAAAGGAAATAAAAAAGAATGGACGAGATAACAATAATTAATAAAATCCAACGTCAGCTTAAAGAACTGTATCAACAAATAGGTGATGCTATGATCAGTGGTGGGGTTGACAATATGGAAAAATATAAGTATATGATGGGACAGGCACATGCCTATTATAAAATATCACAGGATATCTCTAACCTGCTGAAGAAAAAGGAGCAAAAACATGAAGGAACAGTCATCAAATTCAACACCCCAGACGAATAAACAAGAAGATAAAAAACCCGCATTATTAGAAAAATACGAACAGGATCATCAAAAAGAAGTGGATGGTTATGAACGTTTAAAGAAAAAAGAATCAACAAAATTACCTAAGCCAACTGGATGGAGAATGTTAATTCTTCCATTTAAATTACCTGAAAAAACTAAAGGTGGATTATTCCTGGGCCAAGATACTTTAGAAAGACAACAAGTAGCTTCTACTTGTGGTCTTGTTCTAGCTCAAGGACCACATTGTTATGATAAGGAAAAATTTCCAGAAGGACCTTGGTGTAAAAAAGGTGATTGGGTTATTTTTGCAAGATATGCAGGAAGTCGAATCACTATCGATGGCGGGGAAGTAAGATTGCTAAATGATGATGAAGTTTTAGCAACCATCGAAAATCCCGAAGACATACTTCATCAATATTAAACATAGGAGGATACTATGCCAGACACTGAAGAAGTGAAAAAAGAAAAAACAGTAGATCTCGATACTTCTGGTCCAGCGATGGATGTCGATATCCCTGAACAAAAAGATGAAGCTGTTATCGAAGAAAAAGAAACAGTTAAAGAAGAACCAAATGTTAGACCTGTGGTAGAAGATGAAAAAATCCCAGAGGATAAAACATTTGAAAATGAAAGAGAGATCAAACTAGAAAAACCTAGTGAAGAAAAGAAAGAAGAAAAAGACGAATTAAAAGATTACTCTGAATCCGTTCAGAAAAGAATAGCAAAACTAACTAAAAAATGGCGTGAAGCTGAGAGACAAAAAGATGAAGCAATTAATTATGCTCAAGCTCAAATCAAAGCTAAAAAACAAGCTGACCAAAAACTTGCGAAGCTTGAGCCAGGATATATTTCAGTATCAGAAGAAAGAATAACTTCAGGTATTGAAGCAGCTAAAGCAAAACTTGCAGCAGCTAGAGAAGCACAAGATCTAGGCGCTGAAGCAACTGCAATGACTGAAATATCTGAACTTGGTTATAAAAAAGCTAAACTTCAAGAAACAAAAGCGGCTCAAGAAGAGTATAATAAACAAAAAGCAACAAAAAAGGACCCAGATCTTCAAAGGACTTTAGCAGCTAGAGGAACACCAGATCCTAGAGCAGAAGCATGGGCAGAAAAAAACGCATGGTTTGGGCAAGATAGAGCCATGACGGTAACTGCAATAGACATGCATAATCAGCTAACAGAACAAGAAGGTTTTGATCCTGCAAGTGACGAATATTATGCCGAGGTTGACAAGAGAATAAGACTTGAATTCCCGCATAAATTTGGTAAGATAAGCGATAAGGGAGAAAATTCGACTAAACCCGTACAAACAGTAGCTTCAGCGAAGCGAAGTACAAAGAGTAGTCGCAAAACAGTCCGACTCACATCGTCGGAAGTAGCAATCGCTAAAAAATTAGGTGTGCCACTTGAAGAATATGCGAAACAAAAACAAATCACGAAGGAGGCGTAAAGCATATGAGTAATGACAAAAAAACTTCCCGTGCGAGTCAAACGAGAGATATAGTTTCTAAGAAGAAACAAGTTTGGACTCCACCATCATCTTTAGATGCACCCCCTGCACCAACAGGTTTTAAACATAGGTGGATAAGGGCCGAATCTTTAGGATTCCAGGACACAAAAAATGTTCAAGGAAGATTAAGATCAGGTTATGAGTTAGTGAGAGCTGATGAATATCCAGATGGGCAATATCCAATTGTTGAAGACGGTAAATACAAGGGAGTGATCGGAGTTGGCGGCCTAGTGCTCGCTAGGGTACCTGAAGAGATTGTGCAAGCGCGCGCAGATTATTATGCGAAACAACATAATGATAAAGTCGAAGCGCTAGACAACGATCTTATGAAGGAAGAGCACCCAAGTATGCCGGTCAATATTGATCGACAGACTCGTGTAACTTTTGGTGGCTCGAAGAAAAGTTAATTTTTTAACGATTCCTAACCACAAAAAGATAAACTAAATAAGTAAGGAGGCCATCATGGCAAATAAAAACAGTCCTTTCGGTCTTAGACCGATTGGTAAAGTTGGTCAGAATGATGACAACCAAGGTTTATCTGAGTACTCAATAGCAGCTAGTTCAAGCGCTATTTATTTCGGCGACCCTGTTACGGCAGCGGCTGGCGGAGTTATTGCTGTTCAAAGCGCAAGCGGAGCGACAGACAGAGTATTAGGTTCACTTAACGGTGTTTTTTATACTGACGCAAACACAAGCAAGCCTACATGGGCTAACCATCTGAAAGCAAGTAACACTGCAACAGATATCGTTGGCTTTGTAGCAGATGATCCTTATGAAAGATTTGAGATCCAATCAGACAATACAACTGCATCTGTGCAGGGTGATATTTTTGGTGGATACAACTTTATTACATACGCAGCTGGCGATTCAGCTAACTACGTATCAGCAGTAGAGTTAGACGACTCAACTTTCACTACGGGGTTATCTCAATTAAAAGTAATTGGTGTAAGCAAAAACATAGATAATGATGAAATCGGTGCATCTCACGTAAACTGGGTATGCATGATTAATAATCACTTCTACAATGCTTCCACTAATGGTATCTAGGAGAATAGGAGATAAATTATGGCGATATCACGAGGACAGCTAGTTAAAGAACTAGAGCCAGGATTGAATGCACTATTCGGCCTGGAATATAAACGTTATGAAAATCAGCATGCTGAGATATACGTAACAGAATCATCAGACAGAGCGTTTGAAGAAGAAGTTATGTTATCTGGTTTTGCGAATGCAGCAGTTAAACCTGAAGGTTCTGCAGTTACTTTTGACAATGCTCAAGAGACATATACTGCAAGATACACTATGGAAACTATTGCACTAGCGTTCGCGATCACTGAAGAAGCGATCGAGGACAACTTGTATGACAGACTTGCGTCTAGATATACAAAAGCATTAGCTAGATCCATGGCGAATACTAAACAAATCAAAGCAGTTGATCCATTGATCAATGGGTTACCGCAAACTGCAACTTTCACTTCTGGTGACGGTTCTGCATTGTTTGCAACAAACCACCCAACGATTGCTGGAACAGTAAGTAATACTTTGACAACTCAAGCGGACCTTAATGAAACTTCATTAGAGCAGTCTTTAATAGACATTGCTGCAATGACAGATGAAAGAGGTTTAAAAATTGCTGCAAGAGGAATGAAAATGATAGTTCCACCTGCTAACCAATTTAATGCTGAGAGACTTATGAAGTCACAAGGTAGAACTTCAACAGCTGATAACGATATCAATGCAATCGTATCTATGGGAATGGTTCCTCAAGGTTATAGAGTGAACAATTTCTTAACTGATGCAGATTCTTGGTACCTTATCACTGATGTTCCAAATGGAATGAAGTACTTCGAAAGAACACCCATCAAAACAGCGATGGAAGGTGATTTCGATACTGGTAACGTAAGATACAAAGCGAGAGAAAGATACAGATTTGGTGTATCTGACTATCGTGGAATATTTGGCGTTCAAGGTGCTTAATAACTAAAAATTTTGAGGCGGGACATAGTTCCGCCTCAATTTTAATATAGAAAGAAAAAATGAAGAAATTCCTAGTAAAAATATGGGCTTATGATCACTATGCTTCATTCGAAGTAAAAGCCGAAGACAATGCTGAATCTATTGAAAATTCTATCCTTGACAAAATAGGAGAAAAGTCTATAAAATGGGAATCAACGGGAATGTTTGGTCCCTTGAATAGAATAACCTATGAGGAGGTTATCGATGGTACAAGACCTATACAAACAAAAGAGGTCCTTGGAGTTAAGGTGGCAGTTGGAGTATGAGCAAAACGGTAAATATACTCTCAATATGGTCGAAATTGATAATGCTATTAAAAACGTTATCACTGAGATTAAAGCTGAGGAACGTAAGATTGCAGATAGAGAAAATGCAATCAATGATGCAGCTGCCCAAGTTTCTGTGGCTACTTAAATAAACGCCACATCGCTGAAATCGTACATTTCCTGTAGGATCTCTTGCACTCTACCAAAATCTGCTATATATTATTTTCACTATACATTTAATTAGAATACTGACGCGGTATAGTCGACGGCCTAGAGACAGTATTCGGAAAACTAGGAGGATATAAATATGGCAAATACATCGTTTAATGGTCCAGTTCGTTCGGAGAATGGATTTGAATCAATAACAAAAGATGCCCAAGGAGTTGTTTCTAAACACGCTGATCTTCACCAACTTACTGGTGGAAACTCAGTAGTAGCAGATGCGGCTAAAAAAGCTGGAGCTTTATTATTAAGTTCCATAGCTACTATCGGTTGTGTAATGAAAACTTACCAAGCGACAGTTACAGTTGCAAATGGAGATACAACTGGTGACGAAGCAATTATTGGCTTCCCATCAAACTACATCCCAATGTTCTGTGTTGTAACAAATAATTCAGTTACAACTTCAGGCGGAAATATCACTGATGTTGGAACAGCAGCAGATCCCAATGCTTACGTAGCGGGATGTGTTCTTGCGACAAGTTCTGCAACTTCACAAATTTTTGCTTGTAATGGAATAGCAGGAGTTGGTTCAGGTGGATCAGCCTCAGTTGCTGGAATCCCATTAACACCAGATGAAATTCGGGTGACAATGGTAGACCCAGGTTTAACTGGAGCATCTGTTACTGTTACGTTTGTTGGATTTTCTTTCACAGAAACTTTAGACTTAACAGCATAATAAAATAAATAATGTGGGCCTTCGGGCCCGCATAAAATTTTAAGGAGAAAAAATATGACAATACAATCGCCAAATATAGAAGCGAGTTACACTATCGCTGAAGGCACTACTGTTCAAGTAGGTAGAACTAGAGTTTACGGAATTTACTTAGATAGTAACACAGTGGCTGGAAATTTTTCTATACATGATGGAAGTTCAACAGGCACTGTAAAATTTAGATGTAAGACACCTGCAGAAATAGGACCTATACAAATAAATTTTCCTCAACCTATTCTATGTAAAGATGGAGTTTATACAGCGTTCACTACTGAGCATGTTATAGCAGCGACAATTTTTCATAGTGGTGGAAATAGTAACTAGGAGGACTAAGTGGCTTTTTCTGGCACAAGTACATTCGAGAAAACATTCTCGATTGATGATATTATTACCGAATCTTTTGAAAGATTAGGATTTTTTGATTATACGGGTAATGATTTAAGATCCGCTCGAAGATCATTAAATATTTTATTTCAAGATTGGCAAAATAGAGGTGTGCATTTTTGGGAAGTATCTGAACATGCATTTACTTTAAATACTGATCAAAACGAATACGTAATTTATAGATCTCCTACTGATGGAGACGCTGATGGAATTGATACTACTTTAACTGCTGGTATTAATGCAACCGATTTAACTATTCCTGTGGCTTCTGTGGCCCAGATGCCTGCTTCAGGTAAAATAAGAATTAATTCTGAAGTTATAAAATATTCTTCAATTTCAAGTTTAAATTTAATTGTTTCATCTACTTCTGATAGAGGAGTTGATGGTACAACAGCTGCAGCGCACTCGAGCGCGGACGCGGTGGTAAATATTGCAGAAATGTGTTCTGATGTTTTAGAAGCAAGTTATAGAACTACATCAAATGTAGATACACCACTTTCAAAAATAAATAGATCTCAATATTCTGCTTTTTCAAATAAAACTTCTACAGGTCAACCTTCACAATATTGGGTTCAAAGATTTATAGATAGAGTTACAGTAACTTTATATTTAACACCAGGTAGTTCTCAAAATGGGAACTTTATGCATTTTTATTATGTAAAAAGGATTCAAGATGCCGGGGCCTACACTAATGAAGCTGATGTAGTAAATAGATTTGTTCCCGCAATGTGTTCAGGTTTAACTTATTATATTGCTCAGAAAAAAGCTCCTCAAAGAGTTCAAGAATGTAAATTAATTTATGAAGATGAATTAAACAGAGCACTTCAAGAAGATGGCTCACCAGCGAGTGTTTATATTTCACCTAAAACTTATTATCCGGAGATCTAATGGCAGGCATAGAGGAATTAATTGAATTATTTAGAGGAGAAGCTCCTTCAAGATCTGGATTAGATTTTAAAGAAAATAGAGGAAGATATTTTACACCACAAAAAGATTTTGCTAGACATATAGCTCAAGGAGGTTCTATGTCTCAAGGAAAACTTATTAAAGATTTAGGTGGAAAAGTAAAATCTTTAAAAATACCGGTATCAAAATTTAAAGAACTTGGTGGAAGCGGCGTAGAGGTGCTTTTAGATGATGTTTCACTTGGTAAAGCAAAAACAAATTTATTTCAAACTTTTTTAGCTAGAGCCGGAAGTTTAACTCCTTTAGCAATAAAAGGATTAAATATGTTAGCTAGTTTACCTGTTGCAACAGCAGCAATGGTATTAAAATCAACACCTGCAAATGCAGATGAAGCAAACATGACACTAGAAGATTTTGCAAAATTAAATACAGGTAGTACTAACATAGACAAAGGACTGCCTATAAAAAGAGGAGATATATAATGGCAAAGTTTTCAAAAGGTAAATACGCTTTAGCAATTTCAGATCGAAGCGGGTTAGCATATCCGTGGAGAGAAATGGTTACTGAATGGAATGGAGCCTTTGTGCATTATTCCGAATATGAACCTAAACAACCTCAATTGGAACCAAAACCATTTGTAGCTGATCCTCAAGGATTAGAAAAAGCTAGACCAGCAAGAACAGAATTTGGAACTCAAGATTTTTTACCTAAGAATCCATTTACGACTGCGGCAGCTTCTCAACAAGTGACAGTTTCCGAGCCATTTAGTTCACGATCTAATAATGACATTGTAAGATTTACTGAAGTTAAATCTCCAGTAGGTGGGGTTGCAGTTTCAACTTTTGAATTATCTACAACTTTATCAGCTGATATTACTTCAACTGACTTAACTATTTCTTTAACAGATGCCTCAGCTTTTCCTACATCCGGATGGTTTATAATTGAAAAAGTTCAAACATCAACGGATGGGTCTTCTTATTATGAGAACGAAGTAATTCAATACACAGGAAAATCTTCGAATGATTTAACAGGATGTGTAAGAGGAACAAATGCTCAATTTAGAGGGACAGTCCCTAAAAATACCACTGCTTCTTCTCATTCTTCAGGGGCAAAAGTTTATGGCGGATATTCCATAACTATGGTACAAACAACACATAACCAAGCAGGAATGCCAGCGACAGTGACTCAAGAAAATAGTTATACTTTTGATTTAGCATCTAATGCGGCTGCAAGTGCAGTAGGAGGAGGATTCCAAGTCTTAGCAGGGCCTTTGGATTACCAACAAGGATAATATGACATATAGCGAATTATTACAAAAAATTAGAGATTATACAGAAGTGGCAAGTAATGTTTTAACTGATGCTATCTGTAATGGGTTTATCAATGATGCAGAATTTAGAATTCTTAGAGATGTGGATTCAGATAATAATAGAAGATATAAAACGGCTAATTTAGTAGCTAGTACTCGATTTATTCAAACTCCAGATGACTGTTTAGTAATAAGATCAGCTCAAATCTTAGATTCTGATGGAGTAGCTTCAGCTAATAATAGAGACTTTTTACAATATAGAGATACCAATTTCATGTCAGAATTTAATCCTACGGAAGCAACAGGGGTGCCAAAATATTATAGTTGGTGGGATAAAAACCATATTGTTTTTGCGCCTGTCCCAGATGCGACTTATGAAATTCAACTAAATTATATCTTGAAAGACCCTGGATTATCGAGTACAAATACAACAACATACTTAAGTTTGAACTTTCCCAACGGCTTATTGTATGCATGCCTTGTAGAGGCTTATGGCTTTCTCAAAGGTCCACAAGATCTCTTGCAATTATACGAACAAAAGTATAAACAAGTGGTAGAAGGATTTGCGATAGAGCAAATGGGAAGAAGAAGACGAGATGAATACCAAAGTGGTGTTCCTCGTATAGGAAAATAAGTTAGGAGATAACATGGCTATAACACAAGCAATTTGCAATTCATTCAAAAAAGAACTTTTGGATGGAGATGTAAGTTTTAAACAGACTGGTGGCGATACGTTCAAGATAGCTCTTTACTCTTCAACAGCAACTCTAAACTCAGCAACGACTAACTACGTGACTTCATCTGAAGTTGGAGCTAGTGGTCAATACACAGCAGGAGGCGGAGCGTTAGTTAATAACGGAACGTCAATGACTGCAGGAGTAGCAAGATGTGACTTTGCGGACAGATCTTTTACTGGCGTAACGTTAACAGCAAGAGGTGCTTTGATTTACAACACAACAGCGGGAGCAGGTAGCGGAACTACTGATGCCATTTGTGTTTTAGATTTTGGAGCAGATAAGACAGCTACTTCTGGAACTTTCACAATTCAGTTTCCAGCACCAACATCCACTGCGGCGATTCTAAGGATCTCGGGTTAATAGGAAGGAGAACTTCCTATGGCAACAACCTGGGGCCAGCTTACGTGGGGTAACAACTCGTGGGGCACAGATGTTAATACCATCTCTGTCAGCGGGGAAGCTGCAACTTTTTCATTAGGAAACGTATCAGGGTATCCTGGTCAAGGTTGGGGTGCGAATACTTGGAACGTTGGTGAATGGGGATCAGTTAACACCGGAAATCAATTAGTCACTGGTTTATCAATGTCTATGGACATTGGCCAAGTTGACCAAACTTCAAGTACAGGTTGGGGAAGAAGTAGTTGGGGCTCAAATGTTTGGAATGGTTATGGAACAGTAATTCCTAGTGGCGTTTCAGCCACAATGGCTCTTAGTACACAAATTTTAATTGACGCAGAAATTAATCGTGGTTGGGGACGACAAGGATGGAATGAAAATGCTTGGGGCATTGGTGGTCAAGTTCTAGCAAATAATTTCTCTCTACCAATGACATTAGCAAATGTTTCAATTGATAACGAAATTAATACAGGATGGGGCTCAGATACTTGGGGTTATGAAACTTGGGGTACGTCAGGATTAACCGTTACTCTAAGTGGTCAAGTTTTAACTTTAGCGGAAGGAAGTGCGGGATTATCTTTTGATGGAGATTCCAACTTAACTCTTACTGGAAACCATTTAACAATGGCAACTCCTAGTAGTACGGAAGGATTTGCTTCTTTCACAGCAGAAGTTACTGGTCAACCAATGACAATGACATTGTCATATGACCCTGAAGTAGTTATACCAACTGGATTCGCTTTAACAGCTACGTTAGGTGATGAAGATGCAGAATTCAAAACAATCGCAGAAGTAAATGCTTATTCTCCAAGTTATTGGGGATATAAATCCACTTGGGGTTATAGTGCATGGGGTAATGGACAAACAAATACTCTTGTAATGAGTATGTTAGAAAACTTCTCTGGTGCAGATCCAGCTCCAGATGCCAATGCAACTGGTCAAGCTATGGCTGCAGCTTTAGCAGCAGGAAATACATTTGATATCTCAGGTGATGCAAATATTGCTCCATTAGCTAATATGAATTGGGGTCAAGGAACATGGGGAGAATCCACATGGGGTGATGGCTTATATAGACCAGATACTGATGATATTTTCCCTTTAACGATGGCTTTAGGAACAGCTACGTTAGATGCTCTTACACCAGCCGATATTACAGGATTACCTTTATTATCTATGTATACTGGTACCCCTGGAACAATTGGAGATGCTAATGTAATACCAACAGGATTTGGGTTGACTTTTGCAGTGGGTAGCGGTACAAATGCATTGATTTGGAATAAAGTTCCTACTGGTTCAGCACCAGTAACTCCTCCAGGTTGGAAGGAAGTTCCCACAAATGCTGCATAAAATTAGTGTTTGACACTAAGTAAAATAATTTATAATATATAAAAATTGGAGATAAAAAATGGCTAACTCAACATCGGCTTCATTAAAACTTACAGTCCAGGCTACTGGGGAAAACTCAGGAACATGGGGACAGATAACTAATACAAACTTATTAATTCTAGAACAAGCAATTGGTGGATATCAATCTGTTGCAATTACTTCTGGAGCAACTTTAACATTTTCAAACGGTGCAATATCAAATGGTAAAAACGCTGTTTTAAAATTAACAGGAACAATTGGCGGAGCAGTTAACGTAACTATTCCTGATTCAATTGAAAAAACTTTTATAGTTGATAACGCAACTACTGGTGCTTACACGGTAACGTTCAAAACTACTTCAGGAACTGGAGTAACTTGGGCGGCTGCTGACAAAGGCACAAAGATGATTTATTCTGATGGAACTAACTGTGTTGACACAGCGTTTACAGATTTATCTTCTGACTACTCACCACAACTTTCAGCAGACTTAGATGCTAATGGTAAAAACATTACTATCGATACTGCTACAGGTATCATTGACGAAAACAGTAATGAGCAACTTAAATTTGTAACTACTGGATCTGCAGTTAATGAATTCCAAATTACAAACGCAGCTACAAACAATGCACCAGAAATCGCTGTAACAGGTGGTGACGGTGATATTGATATGAACATAACTCCAAAGGGAGTTGGTAGAGTTACTTTAAATGGTGCGGGTAAAATTCAACAATTAGCAGAAAAAGTTACAACTGAAGCAACAGCAGCTACAGGAACAGTAAACTATGATGTTATAACGCAAGCAGTTTGGAATTTAACAACAAATGCGGCAGGGAACTGGACTCTAAATATTAGAGGAGACGGTTCGAACTCTCTTGACTCTATTATGGACACAGGAGAATCAATCACAATAGCTCATATTGTAGCTCAAGGCGGTACAGCTTATTACAATAATGCAGTTACTATCGATGGTTCTGCTATTACTCCAGAATGGCAAGGTGGATCAGCACCAACTGGTGGAAATATCAATTCACTGGATGTGTATTCTTACACAATCATTAAAACGGGTTCAGCTACGTTCACTGCTTTAGCATCTCAAACGCAATTCGCGTAAGATTAGAGGAGGACGAAAGAATGCCAATATTAGGAAGTTTCGGAGCAGGATCAGCTAGAGGACTAGGTCTAACAGCTTGTAGTGGCTCTAAATTCGTAGTCGCTACGGGTGGATGTGAATCTACTGATGGTGATTACAAAATTCACTCATTCAATGCATCAGGATGTTTTACTGTAACCTCAGCTGGATTACCTTCAGGTTGTGGTGGCGATGGTTCGTATGTTGACTACTTAGTAGTTGCAGCGGGCGGAAACGGATCTGATGGAGGCGGAGGCGGAGGAGGAATGCGTTCTTCTAATAGAACATATCCTACGTCTTGTGGTTCAGCAGGATGCGGTCCTACTGCAGGAATTGAAGTTTCAGTATCAAATTATCCAATTGTTGTCGGTGGAATAGCCGGCAGAACAAGCCCAGGTGGTGGAGGTGATTCAAGTTTTTCTACAATCACTTCATCAGGTGGAGGCGCTGGCGGTCGAGAACCAGGTGGTGGGCATTATGCTAACCCTGGCGGAAGCGGCGGCGGAGGCGGCCATAGAGCAGGATCAGGTTGCGGAAATTCTGGAGGATACTCTCCACCAGAAGGACAACCAGGTGGACCACCTTTAGGCAGTGGAATTCATGGAAGTTATGCTTCAGCTGGAGGCGGCGGAAAAGGCGGCCCGGGCGCAAGTGCTGGCGGACACTCAAGCGGTGGTGCAGGCGGAAATGGTGGATGCAGTAATATTACTGGATCAACTGTTACTTATGGAGCTGGCGGCGGTGGAAATAACCAAGCTGGTACAGCCAGCGGATCTGCTGGTGGACCATGTGCGGCTACGTCGGGAGGCGGAGGCACGGGCGGTGGAAGCCCTCAAGGACCAAGAACTGGAATTGCTAATCGTGGAGGAGGTGCTGGCGGAAGCGGTTCAACTCCTGGACCAGATGAAGGCGGAACTGGTGTTGTAATTATAAGGTATAAGTATCAATAATCATGGAATATATTTATTGTAAATTAGATGTAGACGGAGAAACAATCATTGGAGCAGTGGTTGCTCAACCTCTATCTACTGATGAAGAAAGAAAAGCCGCATTAGAAAAAACTACTGGGTGGAACAAAGATTTATGGATTAGAAATAATTGTGGTCAAGACGGAAAGATAGGCGAAGCTGGTGGCAAATGGGATGGCACTAATTTTCATCCTCCACAACCTTATCCTAGTTGGGTTTATAATGCTGGAACTAATTCATGGGAAGCTCCTACTCCTCCAGGTAATCCTGATAATTTAGAGCCTGGATACTGGAACGAAGAAGCGGGCAATTGGTGGGACACTCACTCATAATTCATTGACTTTTTGACCTAAATATGCATACATCGCAAGATGGAAAGCAAAAAAGGATTTAAGAGAGTTATCATATCTCAAAGAGAAATATTAGGGATGGATTTTCCCTTTAAAGCATCAAAATGTGATTTTGATAAAATTTCAGGTTTTATCATGAATACTTATATAAATTTTAACTTTTTACCTGAAAATAATTATTCAGACATTCCTCTAGAAAGCCAGCAAGATATTAAATGGGTTCAAGAATATATAAAGGATAAATTGGCTCAAGCCCAAGTTGGTCAGTATAGACGCGCTCTTCCACGTCCTTTAAATCAACTTGCTCAAGTAAATGGTTTTTTAGAGTCTTCATATAAAAGAAATCATATTAACCATAGAGATTTTGAACATTCTCCTGGTATGACTTCTGTAACAGTTATTAAAGGAACAGGTCAGATTGTTTTTGATGCATCTGAATATTTACGTCCAGAAGATTATAGAGTCTATGATTTAAAACCCGGAAGAATTTTTGCGTTTAATAGTGATATAGATTATTTCACTACTAAACACACAGATCGAAATTGTTTAAGACAATTATTGATTCATAACTATGAATGGGAGTATTGATGCAAGTGTATGAAGCTCTTAAAAGAGGAGCTCTTCATATAGAAGATGACTTCTTTCCCCCAGAAGTATTTAAAAACATACAACATGATTTAGTACATCAAAAAGGATCTTTTCTTCCTTCTTTTCAACCATTTCATGATAGTTATTATAACAGGTTTTCAGCTTATCCCTGTCATGAATTTACAACTAAAAAATATGATCAACATGCATTTGATAAAATAAGTTTTATTTTAGGATGTAAGATCAAGAATTTTTCTTCGTTTTTTAGAAAGACATATACAGCAGAATTAAAAAAGTCTCCTCAAGTAAATGGAAAATATGGTTTTCTTCATTATGATGACCAGGAATTTGCAGCTGTTTTATATTTTGATGATTCAGTGCATAATGGAACTGCTTTTTATAATAAGTGGTATGAAAAAGTTCCCTATACTGAAGTGGGAGCTTTTCCCAATCGTATTGTATTGTATCATGGCAGGCGCTATCACTCAATTTGCACTGATCATAATTTAGAGTGTAGTACAAGATTTTTATGTTTTTTTGATAAGGAGTAATTGTGTTAGGAAATAAATATTCATGGTGGGCGTATAGAGGTATCTTTTCTAAAAAATTTTGTAATGAAATTATTGAACATGCTTCTACTAAACCTATGCAGCTAGGTTACACAGGGGGTATTGAGAAAAAAGGACTTATGACCGAAGAAAAAAAGAAAAAGCTTTTTAGTATAAGAAATTCTAATGTAGCTTGGTTAACAGATCCTTGGATTAATATGCCTATAATGGGAGCCATAGGTCAAGCTAATACAGAATCAGGTTGGAATTATCACTATGATGCATCTGAAGAAATGCAGTTTACTAAATATGGCCCTAATCAATTTTATAAATGGCATAAAGATGAGTGGAATGAATTATATAAACAACCACATAACAAAGGAAAGACCAGAAAACTTTCTGCAGTAGTAAGTTTAAATGATGACTATGTTGGAGGAGGATTACAGTTTCAATATAGAGATGTAGAAATTCCTCATAACGAAGTCTGTGATGTCCTTAAAACTCCAGGGAGTATAGTTATTTTCCCAGCATATGTTTGGCATCAAGTTTTACCTGTTACTCAAGGAGTACGTTATAGTTTAGTAATTTGGACGATAGGAGACGCATGGAAATAATTGTAGTAGGAGGAGGCACAGCAGGTTATGTCACTGCTTTAATTCTAAAAGAAAAATTTAGAGAACAAGCTAATATTAAAATTATAAAATCTAAAGATATTGGAATTATTGGAGTAGGTGAAGGTACAACAGAGCATTGGAATGATTTTTTAAAGTATATGAATATTAACCCGCAATTAATGATTAAAGAATGTGGAGCTACTTATAAAGCTGGCATTATGTTTAAAGGATGGGGAGAAAAAGATTATTTACATAGTGTTGATTGTCAATACGATATTTTTAAAGGTCAGGAAAATATTGGAAGCTTAAGTTTAATACATAATAAAAAACGCTTAGCTCACGACTCAGTTTATGAATCTCAAGTAAGAGTTTCGGAACCACGTATTAGTCAATTTCATTTTGATACTTTTAAATTAAATACTTTTTTACAAAACCTAGCAATTAAAAGAAATATTGAAGTGATAGATGATATTATTCATCAAGTTCATACAGGGCCCAAAGGTATTGCTTCTTTACAGAGTGAAACTAAAACTTATACAGCTAATCTGTATATTGATTGTACAGGGTTTAAAAGACTTTTAATTGGAAAACTGGGAGCTAAATGGAAGTCGTATAAAAAATATTTAAAGGTGAATGCGGCATTTACTTTTCAAACCCCCGATGAAGAAAATTATAATTTATGGACTCTAGCCAAAGCAATGAAATTTGGTTGGCGATTTAAAATACCCGTGCAAGGTCGTCATGGGAACGGGTATATATTTTGTGATAAATATACAGATGTGGAAACCGCGAAGGTAGAAGTAGAAAAAGAATTAGGTCATGAAATAAATATAGCTAAGACTTTTAAATTTGATCCAGGTAGATTAGATAAAACCTGGATAAAAAATTGTGTTGCCGTAGGATTAGCAGCTAATTTTGTAGAACCCTTAGAAGCCACTTCTATTGGAACCTCTATTCAACAAGCTTATTTATTAATGCATAATTTAAGTTCTCCTAATGGAGCTATTCGACAACAATATAATGAACAAGTAGTGAGCATCATGGATAATATTAGAGATTTTATTTATCTTCATTATTTAAGATGGCATAAACATAATTGGTTTTGGAAAAACTTTACGTGGGAAAATGCACCTCCTACGCTTAAAAAAATGTTAAGTATATGGCAAAGACGGCTACCTCTTAATGACGACGTTAAAGGATCAGATTTTAAATTATTCTGGGGTCGTAATTATTTGCAAGTCTTATATGGAATGGGTATGTATGATTACAATAAAGAAATTGAGAAACAATATAATTGTTTATCTAATAGTTATAAAAGTATGGTGGACCATTATTATAAAAATATAATGCCTCAAAACTTTAGCGATCTTGTGAGTCATAAAGAATATATAAGGAAATTAAATGGAATTCCAAACTAAAATTTTACATGTTAATACTAAAACCGGAGATAAATTATTATATCCTTTTGGTCCTAGTATCTTTCAAACTTATGTAGATGAAAAATTTGTTAACCATTTATTAAAAGAAGGGGAGAAGTTAACCAAAAAAAATAATAATGCTAATAAAGATTTGGCAGGCAATTTAACTAAGGGTGGTTCTTATAATTACCCGGCTAACGTGAGGGCAAAATTTGAAGGGTATATTTATCAATTATTAGATAGATACTTAGGTAATATGCCTCCCCATAAATTGCAAAATTTATTTTTAAAGAACCATAAGAAAAAAACTACACGTTTTAAATTAGAACAGTTGTGGATTAACTATAATAAAAAAGGAGACTATAATCCTCCTCATATTCATAGTGCTATTTTTTCTTTTGTTATTTTTTGTAAAATTCCTCAAGCTATTTTTACACAAAAACCTGAATCTAATTTCCAACATCCAGGGGAAATTATATTTAGATTCGGAGAAACTTTAAACTTTAGTGATTGTGAATTTAGAGTAAAACCCAGCAATCAATTAATGTTTATTTTTCCAAGTTATTTAACACACTACGTACCACCTTTTTATACGGATGATACGAGAATATCAGTATCGGGAAATCTTTATGAAGTCTAAATTTAAAAAAGATCATTATGTAGTGGTTAAAAAAGCAATTCCTAAAGAATTAGCTACGTTTATGTATAATTATTTATTAATGAAAGAAGAAGTTTTAAAACATTTATTGAAGGATAAATATATTTCTCCTTATGAAACCATTCATGGATTCTTTGGAGATGGGCAAGCAGTCGATCCTAAAGCTTTTTGTACTTATAGTGATATTGCAAATGAAACAATGTTATTGAGATGCCAACCTGTTTTAGAAAAACATACGGGTTTAAAGTTGGTTCCTACTTATACTTACTCACGAAATTACCAAAGAGGAAATACTTTAAGACGTCATAAAGATAGACCTAGTTGTGCTGTCTCCTGTACCTTAAATTATGGGGGTCAACCATGGCCTATTTATTTAGATACGACGGATCCTAAGATCCATTCTCCCTCTCAAGGACAATATAAACCCATCGGTAAGAAAGGCGTAAAAGTAGTTTTAAAACCGGGAGATTTATTAATATATAAAGGATGTGAATTAGAACACTGGAGAGAAGCCTTTATGGGTGAAACATGTGTGCAAGCATTTCTTCATTATAATATTGAAGGTTCAACTCACAATCTTTATGACAATCGGCCTCATTTAGGTCTACCCGCATGGTACAAAAATAATGGATAAAGTATTATATAAAAATTTTTATAAATTTAAGGAGCCAATTACTTTTAATATATTGCCAGCTTTATTGATTAATCATCGATTAAATAGTTATCTTAAAGGTTTCCCCTCTGAAAATTTAATCTTTAATGGAACCTTTCATATTAGAGAAGTTCATCACCACCCTTTATTTAATGAAATAAGAGAAAAAATAAAAAAAGAATTTAATATTGAAGGACCTACTGATTTAGATATCTTCTGTTCTTTTGCCCCTGGAGTAAGTGGAGCGGTTCATAGAGATAAATATGAAGTAGCTATCTTAAGTGTATTAGGGGATATTTGTTATAGAATAGATAATGAAAAATATTTTTTAAACCCTGGAGACTTAATTAGAATTAAAAGAGGACATCCTCATCAAGCAATTGGACTAGATCCTCGTATTGTTCTTTCTTTTGGTCATGGATTTTAAGAAACATTTAATAGACATCAAGCATCCGGCAACACCTAATTTAGGATGGGATATAGAAGGGGTTTTAAAAGATAGGACTAATCAATCCTTTAAGTTTGATTTAAAACCTATTCGTCGTATTAAAGGAGTAATAGGTAAAGAAGGAGATTTTAAAAAAAGAGCAGATAAAATGGTATTTGAGTATGCCAATAAATATATTATAATAGACGTTGAAGAATTAATTGAATATGTTAAAAAGAAACAATTAAAAATAGTTCATATTAAAGACTTACTTGAACATTTAGATTGGAATATAGAAATTAAGAAATGAATAAAAACAAATATTTTAGCACTCCAGTATGGGTAGAAAACCATGCTAACCTTTTATATTTAAATACTTATTGCGATAAATATATTCAACAGGCGTTTGAAACCACATATAAAGAAGATAGATTTGCTCAAGTTGTTCATTCTCAAAACTTTGCTCAAGATTATGATGCTAAACCTTTAGTAGATTTAGTGGGTAAATATAGTCATGAATTTTTAGATTCTCAGGGATACGATATGAAAGGATATGATCTTTATTTTACAGAATTCTGGGTTCAGGAATTTACTAAAAAAGGAGGAGGTCATCATCAAGTACATACCCATCGAAACAATCATGTATCTGGTTTTTATTTTTTAGCTTGTGATGGACAAACTTCTTATCCAGTTTTTCATGATCCACGTCCTGGTACAGAGATGACTAGACTAAAAGTTAAAGATGCTAATGCTTTATCAGATGGAATGGAATCATTTCATTATCGTCCTAGACCGGGAGACTTATTATTATTTAATAGTTATCTTCCTCATTCTTTTCTAGTAGATCCAGGTCTTTCTACATTTAGATTTATTCATTTTAATCTTCAAGCTCTTCCTAAAGAATTTAAATCTAATGGATAGATTATTTGGATTTCCAATAGTTAAATATAAGGTTCCACCTTTAGAGTATAAAAAAGCTGAATTAACTTCTACAATTTTAGAAAATTATAATATAGATAAAGAACGTAATACGTGGGATACTCATAGTTATCTCCATCAAAATATTGCGGATGAATATAATACAAAATTTAAAATCCCTGATTGCTCTTCTTTAGAACCTATTTATTTAAAGATGTCTCAACAATATGTAAAGTCTTTAAATTTAAATAATAAGATTTCAATTGAAATCGTTAACTATACTTGCACAGATAAAAATAATTTTATGGATCCCCATATACATGGACCCGCGGATTTTGTAGGAGTTCATTATGTTTCTTTTGATCCTAATGTTCATATTTCCACAGTCTTTCATAACCCATCCGAAGGAAATGCTACTTATGCAAGACTATTAAAACCAGAGCTTTATAAACTTATTCAAGAACAAAAAGGTTCTTTTAATTCGTGGATGAAACCTAATTTTTCTTACCCCCAAGTAGAGGAGGATGATGTATTATTATGGCCCTCGATTCTAAAACACGGCATCATGAAGCAACCTAAGAAAAGTACAAAGAAAAGAATTTCTATTACCTTTAATGTTTATTTAAAGTATGTTTAAAAATTTCCCTGTTATTTTACTCAATAATTTTATGAGACCTTCAGCTGAAGAAAAGACAGATTTAATTAATCAAATCATAGAGCCTAAAATTAAGTTGAATAATAATAGAGGAGGCGCTGTAAGTACTCAAGTAGAATATGAATCTAACAGTTTTCTTGATAAGATTTATGCTAAATATATAAAAACTTGTCAGGAGCTTTTAAATCCTTTTACTTTTCATCCTGATACTGCTGAGACCGCTTGGACTTATTGTACTAATCAAGATGATACTAAACATGTGTGGCATAATCATATCAAAAGTTCTACTATTAATTCAGTCTATTACCTTCAAATTCCTCATTGCGAAGGCAATCAATTAGAGATAGAATACCGCGGAAATCGAATAGATTTTCATCCTAGGGAGGATGATTTTTTAATTTTTCCTAATTATATAAATCACGCCCCTATGCGCCCACATTCAAAGGAATTCAGGATTTCTATTAATTTTGAAATCCTTTGCAAAGAAAAAGCCGAAGATATCTTCGCCTAATTAAGACTACCAAAAGTTAAAAAAGTATATATAATGGACCAATTATGTTACAAAAGCTTAAATTTGCCCCTGGATTTAATAAACAAGCCACAGAATCGGGAGCGGAAAGCCAATGGGTAGATGGCGACTACGTCCGATTTAGATATGGACTTCCTGAAAAAATAGGGGGATGGAATCAGCTTTCATCTGAAAGTGAAACTTTACCTGGAGCAGCCAGAGCTCAACATGCTTTCGCCAGTTTTAATGGAGAAAAATATGTGGCTATTGGAACCTCTCAAGGTTTATTCATTTACTATGGAGATCAGTTTTACGACATTACTCCGTTAGGAACTGCCTTAGTCGGGAGCTGTACTTTTGATACAGTTAATGCTTCAACTACTGTTACCGTTAACAAGGCTTCTCATAATTTAACTGATGGAGAATATATTGTATTTGATACTATGTCGGTGACACCCGGTGGGTTTGTTTCATCTACTACTTTTACTGAGGGAGCATTTGAAGTTCGTAATGCAACCACTAACAATTTTGAAATAGAAACACCTATTGCAGCTGGGGCTGGAGCTACTTCTGCCACAGGATCTGCAACCATTACTCCTTACATTAGCATAGGACCTACAACTCAAACAACAGGATATGGATGGGGTACTTACTTATGGGGCAATTCTACATGGGGAACAGCTAGAACTGTAAGTGACGTGATTCTGGATCCAGGCAACTGGTCCTTAGATAATTTTGGAGAAGTATTAGTTGCTACTGTTTTTAATGGTAAAACTTATACGTGGGACGCAGGTGCATCCGGAGCAAGAGGTATAAGAGCGTCTCAGACTACAACGAATTTTAATACCACAAATAATCCGACTGCTACTAGAATGACATTAGTATCAGACAGAGATAGACATTTATTTCATTTTGGAACTGAAACAACTATTGGGGATATAGCTACGCAAGACCCAATGTTTGTAAGATTTTCTAATCAAGAAGATTTAAATACTTATAACCCAACCGCTACTAATACTGCGGGTACATTTAGACTAGATACGGGAAATGAAATTAGAGCTGCCATTCAAGGTAAAGATTATGTTTTTGTCATAACTGATTTGGCCGCTTATGTAATTCAATTTGTCGGACCTCCTTTTACTTTTTCTGTTAGACAAGTGGGTACGAATTGTGGGTGTATTGCTCAACATGCTGCGGCATATGCTAACGGAGCTGTGTGGTGGTTATCTGCTGAAGGCGGATTCTTTATGTATGATGGTACTGTTAAAACTATTCCATGTTTAGTAGAAGATTTTGTATTCAATACAGATGGAGATAATTTAGGAATTAATTATAATAGAGCGGCTGTTACCTACTGTTCTCCTAACACTTTATATACAGAAATTAATTGGTTCTATCCAAAAGATGGATCTGATCAAATTGATAGATGTGTAACTTATAATTATTCAGAACAAGTTTGGACAACATCCTCTTTACCGCGATCTACATATCAAGATCAAGGGGTGTTTAATCTTCCTTATGCAACTAATTATGTTTCAACAACTACTCCAGTATTTGCACCCATTTCGGGCATTACAAATAAATGGGGAGCTTCAATTTATTATGCTCAAGAAACAGGGACTGATGAAGTAAATAGTTCAGGTACAACCGCTATTCCAGCTTATATTCGTTCAGGGGATTATGATATTACTATAAGAAAAACAGCTTTAGGCCAACAAACAGGGGTAGCTGATTTTAGAGGAGATGGAGAATTCTTTATGTCAGTTAGCCGATTTATCCCTGATTATAAATATATAACGGGAGATTCTAAAGTTACTTTATTCATAAGTAGTTATCCGGATGATACCCCGGTAAGCTCTCCTTTAGGGCCCTTTACAGTTAACGCATCTACTGATAAGGTAGACACACGAGCGCGTGGGCGTTTAGTATCTATTAAAATTGAAAACGATTCCACAGGTCAAACCTGGAGATATGGAACCCTAAGACTAGATGCACAAGCGGACGGGAGAAGATAATGCCATTTAAATCAGAGAAACAAAGAAGATACTTATGGGCTAACGAACCAGAGATCGCAAGAGATTGGACGGATACTTATGGAAGTAGAATTCAAAAAAGTAATGGTGGGATTATGGACGTAGCTTCTGATGGAGAATTAATAGATAGATTTAAAAATTATAAAAAAGGTAAACAAGTAACTGTTCCTACATCTTTTCAAGCAAGAGCTCATTCAACTCCAGTTAATTTAGCTTATATAACAGATGAAGAAGCTGGTATTTTAAAAGCTTTAAAACCTGGCGTACCTCACGATGGCCCAATGCATATTCCTAATTATAATGATTACGATCCTGATAGAGGATTTAGAAGTGGTGCCGCAATGAGTGCAGCTGAAAGTGGAAAACACACATCAGATACACTAGCCGCAGGAATAAGTAATCAAGAACTACAAGATATTAGATCAGGTGCTATTGCAGCAGGTGCAGGTCAAGTTGTTAACCCACGTTTTTTTGGTCCTAAAAATAGAGTAAGTAAAGAGGAACTAGCAAGGGCTAAAGCATTTGCTCCAGGAGCTTACAGAGCTACTAGAGGAAGTCGTTTTGGTATAGGAAGTTTACTAGGTGGTCTTGTTGGATTAATAATGGGAATACCAGGACTAGGTCTAGGAATTAATGCTTTAAAAAATTTACCTAAGCATGGCACATTGAGTGACTGGTGGAAAAGTAAAGACCAATGGAATCCAAACACTAGCGATCCGGTGGACTATAGCAATATGTCTAAATTTAGAAATTTACCTTTAGGTGGAACTGCTGCTTTTCAAAATTTAGATATTAGAGATAAGTTTAACAGAAAAACAATGAATATTGATAATCAAATGAATATTGATGATCAAATGCCTGCATTTTTATCAGCTAATATGGGAAAAGGTAATATACTTAATACCCCTGAAGATGAGAATATACAAGAATACTATGATATATATCAGGGAGGATATTATCCATAATGGCGAAGCTAACCAATTATATACCAGAACCCAAAGAAAATTATGATGTAGATAATCAACGGCAAATTGTTGAATCGTTAACTACTATGAAACAACAACTTAATTTTGCTTTTCAACAAGATTTAAAAAATGAGCAAGATGCTTTTAATTATTTTTTATCCTAATGAGTATACAATATAAAAATGCAACAGGTAATTTAACTACCACTAATTTAACTACAGTTTTAACGGTGGCAACTTCTGCTGTGGCTATTGTTAAAAGTGTATATTTTTCTAATACCAGTACAGGTACTATTTTATGTAATGCAGCTATGTCTGACAGTTCTGCGAGTAATTATGATGCGGAGTTTTGGAGAGACGAAATTGCTGGAACAACAGCCATTAATTTTGCTCCCGAAGGCTTGAATTTAGAAGCCGGAGATGCTATAAAAGTTCAAGCAGCATCAGCCAGCTATATTAAAGTCTTAGTTAACTATGCGCTTATAAATAGAGAGAATGAAAACGGATAATATAACAAGAATTAATTGTACTACGCTAACTACATGGCGTAATACTAAAACCGGTGAAACGTTTAAAGAAAAGAAAGAAGGACCTGATATCGTACAAGATGTAACTGTTCAGGTTTCTCCGAAAGGGTTAGACATAATACAGAAAGTGATGAATAAGAATAATGGTAAATCAAAATCCTAGAGGCGGGACCGAGCTTCAATTAGAACATTTATTAAAAAATGTAGATGCTAAGTTACTTAGTAACTTTAGTATTTGTACATCTGTTCCAGAAAAAATTCCTCTTAATCCAAATAAAATAAATATTTTATGGCAAAAAAATTCTTATGATCAACCGAACCTAGCACCATGGTTCAGGGATAAAAGTAATCACTCTAAATATGATTGGTATGTTTTTAACAGTCATTGGACTTATGAAAAATTTAGAATGATGTTTCAAATACCGGAAGACAAATCTTTAGTTATAAAAAACGGAATCCCACCTATTAAAAAATCTAAACCTTATGTAAAAGGTCAACCCATAAAAATTATTCATCAAAATACTCCATGGCGAGGATTAGCAGTTTTATTAGGAGCAATGCAATTAGTTAAGAATCCATTAATAAGTTTAGATGTTTATTCTTCAACAGAAGTATATGGAAAAGCTTTTTATGGAAACAATGATTCTAATTATAAAGAATTGTACGAACAAGCTGAACACTTACCTAATGTAAATTATATTGGATATAAACCTAATGATTTTATTACTCAAAATATTCATAACTATCATATGTACGTTTATCCTAGTATCTTTGAAGAAACATTTTGTATATCTTTACTAGAAGCAATGGCAGGCGGTCTATATTGTATCACTACTAACTATGGAGCATTATTTGAAACAGGAGCAGAATTTCCAATGTATGTTCCGTATGAAAGTAATTATAGAAGACTCGCTGAAAAATTTGGTTATGCGATTGAAGCAGCTGCTACTACGTTAGGAGAAAAAGGTATTCATCAACATTTAGAGTCTCAAGCTAATTATGCTAACGCTTATTATAATTGGAAAAAAATAGGGACATCGTGGACAAGATTTTTAGAAGGAGCAATAAATGCAAAAAAGTAATAAAGCGTCCTCGGGCGCAAACAATGAAGCCATCTGGTTTACTAAACCACCTGAGAAAGATACAGAAGTAACTACGATTAATGTAGGGATGAGATCACCCCATAAGATCATGGTTTGTACTCCGGTTCATAGCGATACCAGTATGCACTACACTCAAGCAGTTTTAAAGTTTCAACAAGATTGTATGAGACAGAATGTATTAGTTAGTTTTACTTTAATGAAATCCTCATTAGTTACTCAAGGAAGAAATCTTTGTGTAGCTGAGTTTTTAAATCATGTAGATCATTATACTCACTTATTATTTATAGATTCTGATATAGATTTTCAATCTAAGACTATTTTTAAAATGTTAGAGTTTGATAAAGATATTATTGGATGCCCTTATCCTATGAAAACTTTCGACTGGGATAAGGTATATAGACGTTATCAAGAAGGCAAAATCAAAAATAAAGATGATATGGCTAGAAGTGGCTATACTTTTCCAGTTAAAATAAGGGATCCTAACTATATTGAATCGTCGGGAGGATTGGTAGAAGTTACACATGTTCCGACAGGATGTACTTTAATCAAAAGAAAAGTATTAGAGGATATGATTAAAAGGTATCCAGAATTAGAAATCTTTCAACCTACTATTATTAATGGAAAAGAAGAGAAGAAAAAGAATATGTATAACTTATTTGATACTTTACATGACCCTAAAACTAAACGTTATTTTGGAGAAGATTTTGGGTTCTGTCAAAGATGGGCTGACATGGGGGGAAAAGTCTTTATATATGTAAATGATTACATTACCCATGTAGGAGAATATCAGTATTCAGGAAGATTTTTTGATGAATTATCGATAGGCGCAAGACCTGTCAAACCTATTGACGACAGCTATAAAATCAAATAAACTGATATATTCAGGATTTCTACGCCTGCTTTACAACTTAAATTTAGACAAGATTATGGCAATAACAGATATAGATATTTCAGAAACACTAGAAGCCGGAGCGCCAAGTATTAAATATAGTGGCAATCGGGACCCTAATCAAATGATGATGGCCTCCGATCCTAATCCTATGGCCGAAAAAAACGATATGGCTTTAGAGATGTTTGGTAAAGACTTAAGACTTTTATCAGAGGAAGAAATGGAGATTCTGGATGAAGAGATTCAAAGACTAAGATCAAAATTTATGGCATCAGGCGGCAGGGTTCAATATGGTCTCGGCAGTCTAGTTAAATCAATTGCTAAAGGAGCCAAAAAAGTTCTTAAAAGTGATTTAGGTAAAGCTGCATTATTAGCCGCTGGTACTTATTATGGCGGTGGTGGTAATTTATTTGGATTACAAAGAGCGGGTATGACGGGGTTCAGTTTAGGAAATTTACCAGGCGCAAGTTTTTTTGGTAAGGGTAGTTTTAATCCATTACGTATGGCAGCTCCATCGACAGCAGATGGCTTTATGACTCAACTTTCTCCTTTTGGAAAAGCATTATCTAAAGTAGGATTAGCAACAGGTGTGGGCGGTGGAAGTCTAACTGGTATGGGTAAAACTGCATTAGGTTCAGCTGGTCTTGCAAGTATTTATAAAGCAGCTGGAGCCGATGTAGAAAACCCTAATGAACTACCTAGAAGCACAGATGAATTAAAAGAATTATTAAAAAGAGGATATAAAAATTTAAATCCTAACGCTAGCGACATAGAAGTAGAAGAATTTGTAAGAGTTAATTCTGCTCAAGGCGGAAGAATTGGGTATGCTTATGGTACACCCGACACTATGATAGCAGACCAAGAAACAATATTAGAAACTCCCAACGAAGAAATTGTCACTAATGACATGGAAGAAATTCAAGGCCAAATGGCTGGTCCTCATCGTTATCATATGATTTTAGAAGGAGTTATAAATGAAATGGAAGAGGAATTAAATCGGGAGTTAAATGATAAAGAATATGAAGATGCTAGTGAAGAAGCTTATCGAAGATTTATGAGCGGCGGTATGGCTCAAGGCGGAAGAATTGGGTATGCTTTCGGTACACCCGACACGGCTCAGGCAGCAGGCCTCATGGGTAACTTACCTGTTAGACAAAATCAAGCAGGGGTTAGTGAAGTAGATTTAAGAGATACTGGTGGATTTATTCCTCCGGTTGGAGTAAAAGAAAAAGCAGATGATGTTCCTGCAATGTTATCTAATAACGAATTTGTATTCACAGCTGATGCAGTCAGAGCAGCTGGTGGTGGAAGCGTTAATAAAGGCGCACAAAGGATGTACGATTTAATGAAAAATTTGGAAAGTAAGGTAGTGTAATGGCAGATGTAGTACAGCAACAGGTTTTACCAGCACCGTTTATTGAAGCAGCGGGTAAAACTTATTTAGACGATTTACAAAAAGCAATTGGTGGTTTTAAAGGTGCAGACCTTTCAACTATATATGGACCAGGTTTTGTAGCACCTGAACAACAACTTACAAAAGATGCAAGAGCATTAGCAACAGGTCTAGGTGGTTTTGAACCTTATCTTACAGATGCAGCGGCATTAAGAGGAGCTCCTACTACTGCTCAAATCCAAGCTTACATGTCCCCGTATCAACAAGATGTTATCGATACGACATTAGATGAATTTGATATCCAAGCCGCTAAAGGTTTACCGGGAATTGCAGCGCAAGCTGTGGGTAGAGGTGTTCTTGGTGGTGGTAGAGAAGGTGTTATGAGATCAGAATACCAAGCAGCTAGTGATAGAAACAGAGCTGCTTTAGAAGCACAATTAAGACAAAGTGGTTATAATCAAGCTCTTTCTGGAATGAATACATCTTATAATCGTAACATGGCTTTAGCGTCCGCTTACCCACAAGCAGTTGGAAGTCAGATTGCAGGTTTAACTACTTTAGGTACAGCTCAACAAGCTCAAGCTCAATCAATATTAGATGCTCAAAGACAATTAGCATCACAACAATTAATGCAGCCATTAACTGCTGCACAGCAATATGGATCAGGCGTCACGCAACTTATTGCAGGATACCCAGGTCAAACATCAACAACTACGCAACCTTCACCTAGTCCACTGGCAACAACATTAGGAGCAGGTGCAACATTAGCTGGAATTTACAGAACTTTAAATCCATCTCCACAAACTATTAATTTTAAAGGTTTATAATGAGTAGAGTATATAAAAGACCAATGTTTAGAAGAGGCGGTAATGTCGGTACTGGCATTATGACTAACGTTGTGGACAGATCTATGCATGCGGAGCAACCTTTTGTAGGAAAGCAACAAGATGGGGATTGGTCTAACATGTATTTAACTAAAATGTTAGAAGCAGCTGGACCTTACCAAGGTGCCGATCCTTTAACGGCTTATTTACTACAAGCCGGTCCACAGATTGCTAAATCTACGTCTTTTGCTGACGCTATTACTAACTTAGAAGAGCCCAATAAAGCTTTAATTGATGCTCAAAATAAAAGAGCAGAATGGGAAAGAAATATTAAGACAGGTGCTACTCAATTAGGTTTAGAACGAGAAATGAAAGAAGATCTTTTAAAACAAGAATGGGATGCAAGAAAAGAAATTGCTCGAATGAATACTGAAGAAAAGCAAGATCCATTTAAAATTGCTTCTTATGAAACGTTTAGAAAAGGTGGTGACAGCCATACCGTTGCAACCAATAAAGCAAATTATGATGTAGATTTTGAAGCCGCTTTAAATGAAAAGATTGGCCGTGATAGAGTGGGCGGTATTATAGATATTGATATTACAGATAAAGAAAAATTTGACAGATGGGCCAAAAATAAAAAAGGAGGAAATAAATTAAATAAAGTTTTCTATGATCCAAGAGATGGTAGGTTTAAACAATTAATACAAACAGAAGAAGGTATCACCTTTAAAGTTTTTGGAACTACAGTAGAATCTGTAACTCTAAAAGACACAGTCAAAACAGAAATACCTGTTGTTAAAGAGAAAAGAGATATTCCAGATGCTTTTTCACCCGAAATAGCAGACGCTATGGCGTAGGAGGATAGATGGTTGTTTATAATCCTATCCTATCCCCCGAAGATAATAATGAAGTAAGTTGGTATAAAGCCGGAGCTGCTGGTATTGCTTCAGGGATTCTTAAAGTACCTGAAGGAGTTTTTTCATTAGCAGCAGAACTTATTGATTTAGGTTTAGATACAGATACAGCAGCAGACGTAGAAAGATTTTTTGATAAATTAAATCCCTTTGAAGAAGTAGCCGAAAAACATGGAGCAGGGAGACTAACTGAAGCTTTAACTTCAATTGGTATTCCCGGAGCTTATGGATTTAGATTAGGGAGTAAATTAGCTAATAGCTATATGACTGCTCGAAAAACTGGTAAGCTTGCAAGCATCAGTGGAAGAAATGCGCAGAGTAAAGCATGGTTTAAAGAAGGAGACTTAGCTAAAAAATTAAATAAACAAGCAGGAGCAGCGAGATTTGCTGCGGGCACTGTTGGAGGTGCAACAGGGGAAGCCTTTGTTGCAGACGTAGAAGAAATAGGAACTTTTGGAGAATTATTTGATAAGGGACCCACACAATTAGACAGATGGGAAACAGAAGGTAGAGAAGACGCCGCCCGAAAATTAATGAACCGACTTAAATTCGGGAGTGAAGCTTTATTTATAACACCCTTTGTAGCAGGTGCAGGTAAAACTATTAAAGCAATGGGATCTCAAGGAAAAAAATTAGCATACAGTGATTCTAAAATAGACCGATGGATAAATAAATTTGTTGAAGCGGTAACCCCTGAAGGAGCTTTAACCAAGGAAGTATTTGGTTCTCAAAGAGTTATGGAAGGATTTAGAAACGCTGATTCAAACAGAGCCACTGAATTAGTTAAAGCACTAACTAGAAGTGTTCATAGAGCATTTCCTCAAATGCAAAAAGTTTTAGATAGATCTTTAACCCCTAAAGAAAAAGACTCTTTCTTAAAAGAAGTTAATGAAATGATCTTTGATGGAGACGTAACAGATGTATGGAATCCTAAAAAAACAACTGAATTAGTTAATAATTTAAAAAGAAAAGGAATTGATAAAGAAACCGCAGACGAAATTATAGGAACCTTAACCGACGCTCGTTTAAGTTTTTCTAATTTAATTGATACAGTGGGAAAATATAAGGGTCAAGAAGAATTAGTAACCCTTTTAAAAGAGAGAATTAAAGATTTAACAGGGAGCACTTATAAAATTTTTGAACAGAATCCTATTCTTGGAATCTTTGGTAGATATAAACCAACCGATGAAGCTAAAGCGGCGGCAGGTAATTTTTTTAAAAATTTAATTCGTAAAAAGAATCCTCAAATAACTGACAGTACAGCTCAACAAGAGTCCAGACAATTAGTGGAAAAAATTTTAGAAGATGGAGTTAAAGTATCTAAATCTAGAACTACTGTTCCTGATATTAGTTATGTTAAAAAAACAATAGAAGATATGGGCTATGGCCAATTTGTAGATGATGTCGTAGATGGAACCGGCGCTCCTAATAAAATCATTAAAAATCTTTTAGGAGAGATGCAGGATCCAAGATATTCTATTTTTAATTCCATTACTCATCTATCTGGAATGGCCAGAATGAGTGCGATGTTAGATGAAATGGCTCAAACTAATAATCAAATTCAAAAATTAGATCCAAGTAAAGGTTCATTTTGGGGAAGTAAAGCTGATGCTATTAAAGCTACTAACGGAGTAGTAGAAGTTGTTCCAGTTAATAAAATGATGAGTGAACTTACAGGATTTAAAGGAGGAACTTTGGTTAACCCTATGGCTGACATGTGGACTACAAGACCCATGGCAGAGGCCTTAGCTAGAGCTAATCAACTTAAAGAAGGATATTTTACGGCGGCTGTTAGAGGAAGAGAAGGTGCAACGGGAACAGAAAAAGGAATGACTTGGTTATATAGAAATCTTTTATTATTTCCCAAAGCGACAGCTCAATTAGCTAAAACTGTTTTTTCTATTCCTACTCACTTACGTAATTTTTTAAGTGCGGGTGCCTTCGCTGCAGCCAATGGAGTATTATTTGAAGGAATTCTAAATCCAAAATTATTAGGACAATCATTTAGAAAAGGTTGGACTATTTCTGGAGTCAATCCATTTAGAGGATCTAGATTTAATGACAAAGAATTTGAAAAAGCTTACCGAGAATTATTAGAACTAGGGATTGTAAATTCTCAAGTTCAAATAGGAGATTTAAAAAATCTTGTAAGGGATGTTGGATTTGGAGATAAGATTACAGATGTTGATGCAGTCTTAAGACCAATGATGGCTAAGCTTAAAAAAGTACCTGAATATTTACAAGGCAAGTATGTAGCAGAGGATGACTTTTGGAAAATTACAAATTACTTTGTAGAATTAAATAGAAGAGATGCTGCATATAAAAGAGCAAAGATTAATAAACCTCTTAGTGAATTAAAAAAAGAAACAGCAGAAATAGTTAGAAATACGGTACCTAACTATTCTTATGTTGGAGAATATGTAAGAGCAGCCAGATTATTACCGGTTGGTAACTTCATGTCGTTCCCTTCTGAAATGATTAGAACAACTACTAACATTGGGGAACAAGCTATAAACGAAATGAAACATATACCAGCTAAAGGGGAAATAATTAGAGGAACGGATATTGCACCACGAGTTTATATAGAAGGAAAAGGTTTTGTTAAAAATAATAATCCAATGTACAGAATTGGTGCTCAAAGAGCATTGGGGATGGCTTTTACTTTAGGTGCAGTTCCAACAATGCTGACAGAAGGAGCTAAGACTTTATATAATGTAACGGAAGATGAAATTAATGCTTTAAGACAATTCGTCCCTGATTGGTCTAAAAATTCTACCCTTATACCTATTCGTGATGAGAAGACAGGGGAATTAAAATATATCGACTTTAGTCACTCAAATGCTTATGATTTAATGTCTCGACCTTTTAGAACACTAGCTAATGAAATTGCTGCAGCTACAAAAGATGGAGATACTATCTTAGCAGGTTTTGCTCGAGGGGCGGATGAAGCGTTAACTGAAGTAGCGGCTCCGTTTATTGATGAATCTATTTGGACTACTGCTGCTGCCGATATTGATTTATATCCATTTATTCCTGGTAGAGGTGGACGAACAAGAGATGGAAAAATTTTATATACAGACCAAACTTCTTTAGGAGATAAATTATTTATTAAAGCATCTCATTTGTGGAAAGCTATCGAACCTGGTGGATTCAGACAATATGTAAGAATTGGTCAATCTCTTACTGATACTCCAACTAAAACAGGGGAATTGCTAGAAGGAAAAACTTTAGGAATGAATGATCAAATGCTTGGCCTTGTAGGTTTCAGGCCCGTTTCTGTAAATCCTTTAAAAGCAATGGGTTTTAAAATTAATAATTATCAAAAAGGTATAAGAGAAGCGAGACGAGAATTTACTGGTGGTTATTTTGGATTATTAAAAGGTGGTCCCATTAAAGCAAATGACGTAATTAAAAGATATATTGCATCTAATGCAGCTAGATTTAATGTTCAACAAGAAATGTTTAAAAATATTAATGCAGCTGAAACTTTGGGAACTACACGAGGAGAATTATTAAGAGAGTTTAGAGACAGACAAATTACAGCTGGAACTTTCTTTGATTTAAAACAAGGAAAATTTCAACCTTATTTCCCATCAGAAGACATTCAATTAAGATTCGCTGAAATTGCTAGAGACTTAGGAGATATAAATGTATTTAATGAAGTAAGACCTGTTTTAAATGAAATCAGAAAAGATTTAAGAAACCTAAGTTTAGATGAAAATTTTGAAATTAGGGTAAGTGACTATATTACAGAAGTCCAAACACCACCATTATCCCAGAGTGTAACCTCTGCAAACCCAAGTCCTAGTGTCATTACTCAAGGACAAAATTTAGGTGCAGGTAATTTACAAGTTAATCAAGCATCGGGTTTAACTCAACTCGAAGAAGCTTTATTATCTGATGACGAAAAATTAATAAGACAACGACAACGAGGAATGATAAGCTAATGGACATTAAACCCAAAAGTACTAGAGAACATCTCATCTCACTTTACGGCCACATAACAGGTCTTAAGAGATCACAATATCATATGCATAAAGGCATTCACGAATTGGGCGGCAAGATAGACAAAATCTATTGGGTATTATTGGGCACGGTGGGGGCTGTGTCACTCGTTCTGTTGGAACGGATATTAGATATAAAGGGATTTATATTTTAAAATCAAAAGATACAATTCTTTTAATACCAGAAGATAAATTAGGTCTGGTAAAGTGAAGTATAAATTGAGGAACAATCATTATATCTCCTTCTTCAACATCAGGTTCGAATAAAACACTTTTATCATCTTGGTTATTCCATGGCTGTAAATAAATAGTTCGCTGCCCGTGAAAATTTTTTTCCATATTAAAATATAAAATACCTGCGTACCCAATCGAGCCATGATTATGAGGGATATGATAATCTCCGTGATCATAACTTACAGACCACACTTTTTGAATATTAATTTTAGAATTAAAATGACTTTTCATTAAGTCAATCTCAGGTTCAAAAATTTGTGTAAAAGGTTTTTCTAAATTAGCAGAATTTTTATTACTATAAAAATTAGGCAAACGTTTTTCTTTAAACTTATTTAATTCATTTTGAAAAAGTTCTTTTTTATTTTTAAAATCTGCACATTTTATTTTTAAAAAATCTATTTTAAAAGGGGACAGAACGGTGTATCTTATATCCATTCTTTTAATTCTTCTCCCATAATTTGAGTAGCAATATTTACTTTCTTACGTAAAGCTTTAACAATTTTATCATCAATAGTATCTTCCGTAATAATATCTATATAGGTCATAGGTTTCTCTTGACCAATCCTATCTATCCGAGCTTCTGATTGTTGCCGCTTTTCTAAATCATATCCATTAGAAAAATAAATCATATTACTCGCTGCCGTTAAAGTGATTCCATAGCCCCCGGTTTGAGTTGTTCCTACAAAGAATCTGCATTTATCATTTTCTTGAAACCGTTTTATATTTTGTTGTCTTTCATCTTGAGGTGTTAATCCGTAGTAGTCTACCACCGAATCTTCACCAAATTTCTTTTTAATTTCTTCTATAATTTTTTGAACATCTTTTTGATAATGAGACCAGATAACTGCCTTACCATCTAATTCATATAGAATATCTATAAGTTCACTTACTCTTTTGCATGGAATATCTTGAATGGTCCCGTCATCAGCGGTAAAGTGACCACAAGTTATTTGATGGAGTCTCATCAACTGAACCATAACAGTAGAAGTAGTGACAGTCTTTCCATCTAATTGAGCCATGGCATATTTTTTCATAGCTTTGTAAATTTTTTCTTGTTGAGGAGTCATAGTAACTATTCGTTTCATATAAGTTTTTTTAGGTAAGTCTAAGCAATCGTCTTTCAAAACTCTTTCTGAAAAAGGTTTTATTTTTTCCGAAAGCTCTGGAAGATTTCTATACCCTACCACTATATTAACTGAACGCGCACCCAGGTTAATAGACTTCATAATAGAATAACGAGCTCGAAACGTGTAATAAGAACTTTGATCCAGGAGCCAGGGATCAAGAAACTCACACTGACTATATAAATCTAAAGGAGAATTAGTAACAGGAGATCCTGTAAGAATTCTTCGATACAAAGCTAAGGTTCTTAACTTAAGAATTGTTTTAGTTCTTTTAGCAGTTGGTGTTTTAATAGTAGTTGATTCATCAATAGCCATTAAAGCTTTATGAGAATTTAAAAATCGTGTAGCAAATTCTTTTCCAAATGGAAAAGAAAAAGCTTCTACATTCATAATAAGAATATGAAAGTCTGTACCTGGCTGAAATAAAGTATTTAATTTTTTAACTTGTTCCGCAGATTTGTCTGAAGATTTCCATAATACTATTTTTCTTTCTATATGATCAGGTAAATGAGCAGGGATCTCATTATCATACCAGTTTTTATACACTCCTTTAGGAGCAATCAATAAGAGTCCATTAATGTATCCCTTATCATAAAGCATAGCGCAATTATCCAATAATACCTTAGATTTTCCGGTACCCATTTCCATAAAATAGGCAAAGTTTTCCTTGTCCCAAGAACGTTCTAATGCCCTGAGCTGATGTGCATATGGCGGGGTCTTAAATTTATAAAACATAGTTTGCTTTTCTTTCTGTAATTGTTATATATATCAAGAAAGGATAAAGTCAAGAATGCAATTTAAAGATCAAGTGTCCCACAGCGGCCCCACTTCAAAAGTTTATTTGATCCAAGAAATCCCTGGAACAAGTAAAGGAGAACCTAAATACAATATATTGGGGGCACAGAAATATGGCAAAATTATCACAATGTTGCCAGAATTCTCACAAATGATTTTATCTCCCGGTCCTTTAATTATCAAACTTAGAATGCTTCTAAAAGACTATACTGAAAATGACTATTTATTATTATCAGGAGACCCTGCAATCATAGGGGTGGTATGTTCAATTGTGGCAGACACAACTAATGGTAAATATAAATTATTAAAATGGGATCGCCAAGAAAAAACATATTATCCAATAGAAATAAATTTACATCAGAAATAGGATTGACAAATTAAAATTCTCCTATATATTAGCTTAGCAAATTAATTTTAAACTAATAAACTATTAAGGAGACATAATGAAAGATATTAATTTACGTCAAGACGCACCTAGTCAGGTGACACAAACTGATCCTTCTCAATTAGCAGAAGAGATTAAAAAACTTCAGGACATTCAACAAGAGATAGAAGCTCAAGAGGAAAAAATAAAAGAGCTTAAAGAAAGAGAAAAATATTTCTCTAATATAGTTATTCCAGATATGATGAATCAAATGAATTTAAAAACTATGAAATTAAGAGATGGTTCTGAAATAGAAATTAAAAATGTATTCGGCGCTTCAATTCTTGCAGATAAAAAAATGGAAGCGTACAACTGGCTTCGAGATAACGGCTTAGGAGATATTGTGAAAAATGAAATCACAGTACGATTTGGTCGTAACGAAGATACCAAGGCGCAGCAATATGCTGACCTTGCTAGAGGACAAGGTTATGATCCGGACCAAAAAGTTTCGGTTCATGCCTCAACTCTACGGCTAACTCTGGAGGATTACCATACACGTGGTGGAAATATTCCTTCGGAGTTATTCCGAACGTTTGAAGGAAATCAAACGAAAATAAAAAACAAAGCTAAAACAATAGACTAACAAACTAACAAAGGAGTAAATATGGATAGTCAAGTAGCCAAAAAGTCTAATGCAGGTGCATTAGCAAATATAAATCTCAGAGCAGATTCAGGTAAAGGCGCTGAAGAAATTAAATCGGATGATGTATCAACACCGATTTTAAAAATTCTTCATCAACTTTCTCCGGAATGTAACGAAAGAGATTCCAAACATGTAGAAGGTGCTAAACCTGGAATGATATATGCTTCCAGTTTTGGTAAACTTATTACAGGGACAGAGGGACTAGAGGTAATAGTTGCTCATTCTCAAACAAGATATCCGGAATGGCAGGAGAGAGGCGACAGTGCTTCAGCTCCAGTCGGAACTCATTTAGAGATTCCAGCGGATGCGGTTGAGGAAAGAAATGGAAGATACAGATTACCGAATGGTAATTATGTTGAGAAGACTGCATACTTTTATGTACTAGCAATAGTAGATAAAGAGTTAAAACCTGCGGTGATTCCAATGCGATCTTCTAACCTGTCTCCAGCGAGAGAACTTAATAATCTGATTAAGAATCTGAGATTCACAGATCAAGAAGGTTCTTATAATCCAGCAACCTATGCAGCAGTTTATAAATTAAACACTGTGGGGAAAACGTCTGGTAGTAAAAGCTGGCATGTTTATAAGCCATCAAGAGTGAGAAATCTTGATGTATCGAACAAGGAAGATGCGGGCATGTACGAGGTAGCGCAACAACTTCAGAAATCAGTTTCTAAAGGTGCAGCGAAACCAAAGTATGATAAGCCGCAATCTAACCAAGGCATCGTCTAATTCCCCTATGGGAATCTTGCAAGGGGGGCGGCTAAGCGAGAGTGGATCCGCCCTCAATACTCATCCATATGCTGAAAGTAGGAAACGTGCGCGTAAAAAATGGCGTCAAAGTGCCAAGGGTAAAGCGTGGGATAAAGCATATTATCAACGACCAGAAGTTAAAAAAAGAAGGCATCAATATTATTTAAAAAAATTAATTGAAGAAAGTAAATGAAAGATTTTATAAAATATTTTAGTGGACTACAAAGAGATTTTGGATTTTGTAATGTAGAGAATGGTTATATTGATCCGGAAAGTGGCAAACTAAAATTTGCTCCAGGTGATTATGGATGGTCAAAACGACCTATTACTGACCAAGATTATCAAGATCACTTAAGCGGTAAAAAAGCAATTGGAATCCAACCTTGTGATGATGATGCAATGGCAAGTATGGGAGCCATCGATGTTGATCCTAAAAATTATAAAACATTTAAACTACAAAATTATTTAAAAATTATTGAAGAAAAAAACTTACCCGTGATTCCGATTGAATCTAAAAGTGGTGGACTTCATTTATATGTCTTTACTAAAGAAAAAGTACCGGCTACTTTAATTAGGGAATTCTTACAAAATTTATTATTCTTATTTAAACTTCCTTCTAAAACAGAAATTTATCCTAAACAAACTAAATTAGGTACCAATCAAAATAATGAAAAGACTTCAGGTAGTTTCATTAATCTTCCTTATTATAAAAGCACTGAAAGAAAAGCGTGTAAATTAGATGGATCTAAAATGGATCTTAAAGATTTTTTAAATGTAGTTTATGAGAATCTACAAACTAAAAATAGTCTAGAGGAATTATCAAGGACCAAAGTCAGAGAGATTTTGACAGGAGGTCCAGAAGAATTTCATGATGGACCTCCCTGTTTACAAATGATTTGTAAAGAGATACAAGACAGTGGAAAGAAGTTATCCGATGAAAGAGATCGATTTTTATATAACTATATGGTGTTTGCTAAAAAGAAATTTAAAGAGAACTGGGAAAAGAAAGTGTTAGAAGCCGCAAGAAATTATATTGTTTATGATGAAGTATGGGGGGACGAGAAAGTAAAAGAAAAAATTAAATTTTGGAAGAAAGATACGGCGGGACATACCTGTCATGAATTACCTATTTCTGCTTATTGCGCGAAGGGAACGTGTTTAAAAAGAAAATTTGGAATTGGGAGTCATAGGGATACAACCTGGCCTCAAGTCTCAGGTTTAATTAAAATGGATTACAAACCTGATCCAGAATTTTTTATTAATGTAGATCTGGCTGATGGAAAAGTCGTTCAGATTCATGCTAAGCATATTAAAAAAATTGCAGAGATGAAAGAAATGAGAGCATTAATTGCTGAACAAACCAGTGTCTTTCCGCCTATTATAAAGAATACAGACTATCAAGTAATCTTAGATGCTTTATGGTCCAATATGGAAACAATTAAACCACCTACTGGAACCAATCCATTGGATATGTTGAAACAATATTTAATTGAATATGTCAATGGACCTCAAGCTAAATCACATTCTTCTTTTATAAGTGGAGCAGTTTTAAAAGACGAGGAACATTATTTTTTAATTTATAATAAATTATACGAAGAATTAAAAAGAAATGAATGGAAACAAGATCGAGCACGAACCGCTCAATTAATCAAAACTTACTTCAACGGAGATTTTACGTGTCAAAAAAGATTTCCTAAAGGAGAAAACAAAGAATCTTATCCACAGGTAAGATGTTTAAAACTTCCTATTGCTGATCTGGCATTGGAAGAAATACCCGACGAAAAAATAGAAATAGAAAACAAGGAGGATATAGTATGACCGGATGGGGAGAAAAAGAAGTGGGTTCTAAACCAGAACCCCCTAGTGTATTTGTATGTATGCCTACATACGATACCATGCAAGTCAACACATGTTTATCATTAATACAATTGTTTGATAAATTTACGTTGGCTAAGATTAAAGCTAATATTAGTACATTTAAATGTCCATATGTTGGTTATGGAAGGAATATATTAACCGCATTATTTTTAGATTCTAAATTTGATTATCAATTATTTGTAGATGCAGATGTAGAATTTAAACCGGATGTAATAGGAAAGATGATTATCGCTGATAAAGATATGGTGTGTTGTCCATATCCTAAAAAAACTCATGACTTATCTATGAAATATTCAGTGGCGTTTAAAGATCACACCGATATTAAAATAAATGAAAAGGGTTTAGTAGAAATAAGTAAAGGACCGGCAGGTTTAACAATGATTCATAGAAGAGTATATGAAAAACTTATGAAAGATTATCCTGAAGCTAAAATAAAACATTTTAGCGGCATTGATAAAAAAGTTGGTGATAAGTATTTATATAATTTCTGGGATACAGAATTTAAAGATGGAACTTGGTTAGGGGAAGATGTGTATTTTTCTAATTTAGTAGAAAAAGCTGGCTTTAAATTTTATGCAGTTGTTGATGGTGAAACTATTCATCATGGAAACTATGGATGGAAAGGAAAACTAATCGATACGTTTCAAAAAGCTAATGGCAAAAGTACATAAGATATACGGTCCACCAGGTACAGGTAAAACATTTAGGTTAATCAGAAGGGTAAATGCCTATGTACGTACAGGTACGCCTTATCATAAGATAGGATACTTTGCATTTACTCGTAAAGCAGCGGCCGAAGCCCGTAAAAGAATTAAGGTATCTGATAAAGAACTTCCTTATTTTCAAACTCTTCACGCGTTTTGTTTTCACTTATTGGGATTAAAAGAAGAAGATATTCTTCAACCTTATCATTATGAAGAACTGGGGCGCTCATTAGGTATTCGTGTAAATTATTCTGATAAATATAATGAAGAAGAAACTAATTTTCTTACTTGTAATAATCCTTATTTTCAATTGATTGGACGTGCTAACAATAGAGATATCTCTTTAAGAGAAGAGTTTGATAGAAATGAACACGATCGAAAGGATATAGAATGGAATACTTTAAAACATATAGGGTTAAACCTAGAAGAATTTAAAAAGAAAAATACACTTTATGATTTTAATGATATTATACATAAAGTTTTAGACAGTGAGAAGATTCCTACTTTTAAATCTATCTTTATTGATGAAGCTCAAGACTTATCTCCTTTACAATGGAAACTCTATGATGTCTTAAAGGACCATACAGAAAATATTTATTTAGCTGGGGATGATGACCAAGCTATTTTTGCATGGGCCGGCGCTGATGTAAATCGATTTATTAAAGAACCTGCTAAAGAAAGAGTTCTTCGTTATTCTAGAAGAATTTCCCAAGCGGTTCAAGAGCAATCTACAATTCCCATTAGTCGTATATCAGGCATCAGGAAACAAAAAGAATATCTACCACGGGCGCAAGAGGGTTTTGCGTCTACGATCAATAATTTAGGTCAAGTGGATTTGTCTAAAGGCAAATGGTTAATCCTCACACGAACGAAAAGTAATCTATTAGAAATAATGGAACAATTAAAAAGAAAAAATATTTATTTTCAAAGTAATAAAGGAAAAAGTTTTAAGGTCAGTATTTATAATGCAGCTAACGCTTATACTAAATGGTGTATGAATGAAGCCATTGAAAGTAAAGATATAAATGAAATCAGAGAATATATACCTGGCGCAAAATGGGATGCTAAGAAACCTTGGTATGATGTTTTTACTGCAGCTAATCAAAAAGAAGTTTTATATATAAGAAATTTATTAACTCAGAACGAACAACTAAGTGATAATGCTAGAATATTTTTATCTACAATACATGCCGCAAAAGGCGGTGAAGAAGATAATGTAATTCTTTCTTTACATCAAGGAGATAAGGTGCAGAAGGGAATAAAATTGAGTGTGGATAAACAGGATGAAGAACACAGGGTATGGTATGTAGGTTGCACAAGAGCACGAAATAAGCTATATAAGTTAAAAGCAAAAGTTAAAAAGAAGGAATATCAATTATGACAAGTGATGACGACATGGCAAAAGCATTTCCACAATCAAGGCAGGTCGGCGGAAGTCATTACAAAGACTTTCACATTCAACCTTATGAGTTTATTTCTAAAAATGATCTCTCGTTTTTTCAAGGCAACGTTATAAAATATGTATGTCGCTATAAAAACAAAAACGGAATTCAAGACTTAGAAAAAATAAAACATTATTGTGATTTAGAAATCTTAAAACTAAAAGATAAGAAATGAAATTACCTACTTACATGCAGCCACAAACCGAGTGGGTGCAACCAGAAGAATATCCCGACTTAAGATCGTATGATGAAATAGCAATTGACTTAGAAACAAAAGACCCGGAATTAAAATCTAAAGGTTCAGGTGCAATTATAGGAAAGGGAGATGTAGTTGGAATCAGTGTTGCTGTTTATAATGAATCTTGGTATTTTCCAATTGCTCATGGAGAAGGTCCTAACATGGATCGTAAAAAAACTTTAGCGTGGTTTAAAGATATTTTAGAATGTCCAGCGACAAAAATTTTTCATAATGCAATGTATGACGTCTGTTGGATAAGAAGATTAGGCTTAAAAATCAATGGTTTAATCGTGGATACGATGATTGCATGTTCTATTCTAGATGAAAATAGATTTTCTTATACACTTAATACTTTATCGTGGCATTTTCTAAGCAAAGGAAAAAATGAAAGAGCTTTGAATGAAGCAGCTAAAGCAAGAGGTATTGATCCTAAGAGAGATATGTGGATGTTACCAGCTCAAGAAGTAGGAGCATACGCAGAAAAAGATGCAGAGTTAACTTTTGAATTATGGCAACGTGTAAAAAAATCTTTAGTGGAAGAAGATCTTCAAGATATTTTTAATCTTGAGACCGATTTGTTTCCTTGTCTGGTTGACATGAGATTTCTTGGAGTGAGAGTGGACGTTCAAAGAGCGAATGAATTAAAGCGACAGCTAACGCGCCAAGAAGAAAGATTGATCCACCAAGTAAAAATAGAAACAGGAATAGAAACTCAAATATGGGCTGCACGGTCAATTGCCAAAGTTTTTGACAAGTTGAAGCTACCTTATAGCCGAACCGAAAAGACGGACTCTCCTTCATTTACAAAAAATTTCCTTTCTAATCATGAACATCCTATTGTTAAGATGATAGCAGAAGCTAGAAAAATTAACAAGGTTAATACTACCTTTATTGATACCATTTTAGATTATGAACACAACGGCAGAATCCATGCCGAAATAAATCAAATAAGATCAGATGATGGAGGAACAGTTACAGGGAGATTTAGTTATTCTAATCCTAACTTACAACAAATTCCAGCGAGAGATCCTTTCACTGGTCCATTGATTCGAAGTTTATTTATACCAGAAGAAGGATGTCAGTGGGGTTGTTTTGACTACTCGCAACAGGAACCAAGATTAGTAGCTCACTATGCATTACGATTTGGATTACCTTCTGTTAATCCTATTGCTGATTCTTATGATACAAATCCTTCCACAGACTTTCACCAGATTGTAGCAGAGATGGCAGACATACCAAGATCTCAGGCTAAAACAATTAATCTGGGATTATTTTATGGAATGGGTAAAGCCAAACTTCAAGCAGAATTAGGAGTGAGTAAAGAAAAAGCTTCTGAATTATCTGAGCGTTATCACGCAAAGGTTCCTTTCGTTAAACAGTTAATGAATAAACTTATGAGCGCTGCATCTAGTAAAGGACAAATAAAAACTTTATTAGGAAGACGTTGTAGATTTCCTAGGTATGAACCTATCTTAAGAGGTGATGACTGGGGAAAATATGTACCAGCCGAAGATCATGAACGGATGTTAGAGCTTCAAGAAATGGGTCCTCATTTAAAAGATGATGAAGGCGAAATAATTAAAGATAAAGAAGGCAATCCCAAAAAGAATTATTGGCATCAAAATGGTCATCGAAGAGCATTTACTTATAAATCTTTAAACAGATTAATCCAAGGATCTGCTGCCGATATGACTAAAAAAGCTATGTTAGATTTATATAAAGAGGGTATTACCCCACATATACAAATCCATGATGAGTTAGATATTTCGGTTGTAGATAGTGAACAAGCTGATAGAATAAAAGAGATTATGGAAAACGCGGTTGATTTAAAAATCCCTAATAAAGTTGACTATGAATCAGGGCCAAATTGGGGATCCATAAAATAGGAGGCAACTATGAAGGAAGTACTTAGTAAACTAAAAGTGAAATGGGATGTATTATCTCTTCACTACAGAGAATATCTGGTAGGTTTTATTATTGGTATTGTTATTGGCGCAATAATATTTTAATGAACTCTAATGGCTTATCTGAATGCAAATATACCTGTGACGTATGCACAGATCAGGAGAGAGTATCTCTATGATCTTAAAAAACATCACGGCGAAGCTGAAGACTGTATTATATTCGGGATGGCATCTATTACAGGGCGTCCTATCCTCTTTCATGCTATTATGGAAAACGGTGCTGTGTTCTATCGTTTGCCTATTTCGGCCTTCATTCAAAGAGGATTTGATGTCCAAGAAGTACCTAGACGTAGACTTGACGAGTTGGAGCTTTGGAATTGTTTTAGTTATTATCCTGCTGTCACTTCTTATGATATCCTAGACGGCCAAGCTGGTAAATATTTCGGTAAAGATAAGCAAACCCATAGTGGATCCTATCTTTTTACAGTTGACTGGGCGCATCCAGAGAGTAATATTATCGATACAGATCATTCTGAAATTCCGCATGAACACAAGTGCGCTCATATATTAGCCCTTGATGAAGGCAATTATGCAGCACAACCTAACAATAGAATCCTATGGGATATACCTTCATTTACTGTTAAAAATGAAATCCCCGATTGGAAAGTGCAAACATCAGAATGGAATGTAGAAGATACTGGTCAGTGGAAAACTGAAGATACTGATAGGTTTTTTTATAATATAGAACAATCTACTCCATCTAAAAAAGATAATAGTTGGGGAATTGTAAAGGAGAAAAAATGATAAGAGTAGACGCACAAAATTTATGTCTAGACTGTGGACACAGGCATCGAGGAAAAAATGAATGTGTTCATTGTGACTGTGTCTGGGAACCAGTTATTTTGAAAACTGTATCCTGGTGGCAAAAAATCTTAAATTGGTTTAAATAGTAGTTTATGAATTACCAATTACAAGGAATAATCATAATCATAGTGGTTTTACTAGCTTTTTTGACAGGGCCATCTATATTCGAATTGATCGTATCTAAATGTTCTGCTATACTTCATGAAGCAGAATGGAATGCGATAGACTAATATGATGGAAAAAATTTTAACGATGTTGGTTGGACTCCTAATAGCATTAGGAGGCTGGTCCCTATCTAGAACTTTTGAACTCTCAACTATTCAAGCAGTACATGAGAATCAAGTAGAAAAACTTGAAAGAAAAGTAGAAAAACTTGAAGATCAAATGGATCGGATGATGGATTCAGATGAAGAAATTATGAAACAACATGAACAGTTATTTAAAAAATTAGATCAAGGAAACACGGGGTATAGTTATAACTAATGGCACATAAACCACTCACTATTTCGGACGAAGCAAAAGTACAAATGCCTATGAAGACGGTAGCCTCGCTGATCGCGATGGTCGCGATTGGAACCTGGGCTTACTTCGGTATCATTGAGACTCAAAACAAAATTTCTACAACACTAGAGCTGATGGAAAAAGACTTAACTGAGAATACAGAGTTTAGAATCAAATGGCCTCGGGGTCAACTTGGTTCGCTTCCGGCAGATTCCGAACAATTTATGATGATCGAGGATCTTTACAAGACCACCGATAAGTTGAACAAGCACATAGAATCTATGGCTTTAAACAAAGTCAACATAGAATTTTTAACAAAACAAATGGACAAAGTTTTAACTGATATAGAAAAATTAAAAGACGCATCTAGAGAAATGAAGTATACTAACGGAAATGGGAGTCATCAATGATTGAAACGGTGGTCGCCCTAATTATGTTTATGGGGGCAGAAATTAAGGAGCATAGAATACAGCCCGAAGGAATGGCTCAATGCTTACGCGGAAAAAGACACGCGGAAAGACAGTACACTCCAAATGTAACTTACAAATGCATTAAATCTAAGGCTGAGACTGAGATTTACATGGGTGAAAAGTCTATTAAAAAATTAATCCTTGAATAAAAAATCAAACAAAATGGCTAAATTATTAAGAGATAGACGTTATAAAATGCGTGTAATAAAAAACAAAAAACGATATAATAGAAAGAGGTATAAAAATGCAACTAAGTAAACATTTTAAACTGGAAGAGATGACCAAGTCCATGACTGCGACTCGGAAAGGAATTGATAATTCTCCGGGAGCTGGAGATATTAAAAACTTGGAGAACGTATGCTACGAAATATTAGAACCAGTTCGTGCACACTTTGACAAACCAATTACAATAACATCGGGCTATCGCTCCGAAGCGCTGTGTGAAGCGATCGGCAGCAAAAAGACATCGCAACATGCTAAAGGGCAAGCGGTTGATTTTGAAATAGCAGGTGTACCAAATATTAAAACAGCTTATTGGATTCAAAACAATTGTGACTTCGATCAATTGATCCTTGAGTTCTACAAAAAAGACGACCCCGCGGGTGGCTGGGTCCACGTCAGCTACAACGAAGCTGGTGCTAACAGAAAACAAGTTCTAACTTATGATGGCAAAACCTATGAGAATGGCCTTCCAGATATGAAATGGGAAGGTGGACAAGTTGTCGGATAATTTTTTTCAAAAAGCAAAATTTGAACCTGATATAACTCATGGAGTATGCACAGTTTGTGACATGCCTACAATGTTAGTTTCTTTGACTAAAGATACTTATCGTTGTATAACCTGTGGGTCTGACTTAGAACAAAAGATTAATGGAGTTATAAAATACATGCCTATTTCATATAATAGAACCGAGGGAAATAAACCGGAAGCTAATGGGTAAGAAACCAAAGTTTGGAGTTATTACTAAACCCTTAAGGGACAAACCACGTAAACGTCCTGGAAGACATACAAAGAGGTTAAATAAACATAAGAAACGACAATTAAAAAAATCTAAAAGATAGAACCTATATCCTAATGGAAAAAAACTATGAAGTATTTAGTAATGTTAGTTCTACTTTTCGACGGCACATTAATAAAAGAACGTATGGAGTTTACGCGCCCTGTCGAAGTCCACGAGTGCCTAATGTATGGTGATGCTCATCGAGAAGTAATCGCTACCTATAAAGAATTTGAAGATCCTATGAGAAACGGCTGGTATCTTAATGACGGAAGAGGTACTATTCAAGGGTTTTTTTGCCATTAAGTTGATTCTTCTCTAGGCATAACCGGAACACACATAAACTTAACAAATACGCCATTTTTAGTCACTTCTTCGCGTCCTATTTCCTTCATTTTTTCAACTGATTTAGCATATCCGGCCATCATACAGTCATAAGAATCCACATATATTTCTGGAAATGAATGAGGGGGTAAGCAAGTACCCGCAACTTGTGAACATAATATCATTGAAAGTATAAATTTCATTTGACACCCCTTGTATAATTAGTATATAATCCTATATGATTGTATATATAAAAGAAAGGATACAACAATGACAGACATAAGTAAATATAAAAGTCTTGCAGTTGATCATGGCTGCTATGACAAAATAGATAAACTGACTAAGATTCTGGCACCAGGCGTCACATTAAGCCGTGCCCAAGTAATTAGAATGTTAGTAGATGAGAAAGCGAAAAAGTTAAATGGTAAAATCAAGCGTATTTCCAAAAGCGATTAATATTATTGGAGAAAGAAAAGATCCGTTTAGAAATCTTTGGCGAAATGTTTTAATCACTGCTTTAGAAGATGCATTAGGTAGAAGGATTAATGAAGGTTTCAATACGCATTTTGCGAAAGGAGCTCAGGAATATTTTACATATCCTAACCAAGATTTTAAATTGGTTTGTGATTTTGCTGGCTTCGACCATAAGTATATAAGAATGAAAGCGGAAAAAGCGTTTGCAGAAAGGAAAAAAATATATGACCAAAAAAATATGCACAGTATGCAAAGGTAATGGATTTGTGCGAGTTCCTTATGAAATATCACGTGAGGAAGTTTGGGCAAACTGTGACTTTTGTAAATCACAAGGAGAAATAGAGGAGGACGAAGATGGAAGACCGGGGGACAATGGATCTGACAAAACAAATTGAAGATCTAACTAAACGGGCACAAGAAGCGGAAGGAGAATTAAGTATCATAAGAGGAATTGGAAACAATTCTCCTGAAATGAAAGCTTTGCAAAAACAAAAAGAAATTCTGCAAGCAGCATGCCGAAGAGCTGGAACAGAAATAAAATCTTTAAAAGATACAATTGTAAAGTTGGAGCAAAGAGTTGAAGATGTGTTAAATCCATTAAGAAAGGATGGTTTATTATGATACGTACAATGTTAGATGCGTTACAAGCTAAGTATGAAGCAGACATTCAAATGGCTGACGCAACGATGCAAATTTATTTAAAAAATTCTGTTGGTATAGGTGAACATGCACAACACCTAGACGAAATAGATAAGCTAATAAGTAAAATTGCTGGAGCTAAAGAAAAGTTAGAAATTCTAAAAGAATTCGAACCGGAGAAAAAAATTTTATGAGATTGAAAAGGACCGGCGTCCAAATAATGCCTCGCGCTATTCCCTGTACGTCAAGCGATAACCTGGCTAAGGGTTCGTCCCATGCCAATAGCCTCGGAGCCTTTGCCTTCCTGCAAGTACGTGCACGGAAACCAGGAGGGTTAGTATGAACCAAGATGATTTTTTTAAACTCGTCTTTAGTTTTTTAGGGATGATAACTATTCTAGCTTTAGTAATGCTAGTTCTAACCGGATGTTCTCAACATCTTGATAATGTAGAACCTTGGACAACAATTATAAGGAGATTAATTACATATGATAAGGGGTGATAGTAGTGAGTACGAATTATTAAATAAATGGGCTGCCGAGACACCGGTTTTTGATAGCCCTGATACAATTATAACATGCGAGATTGGAGTACGCGAAGGGCTTGGATCAAAAGTCATTATGGATGTATTTAGAGACAGGCTTCAGGGATCAAAGAAGAAATATATTCATATAGGAATCGATCCTTATGACAATTTAAAATACCAGCATTACGACAATTCTCCAGCTTATACGGCTGATTATACAGATGATATGCGAAAGCAAATGATTGATGATTTTAAGGAATATCCTGAATTCAAATTTCATCATATGACTGACAAAAAATTTATGAAAGATCATTTTTTTAAAGAGCCCTATCATTTTGTTCATTTTGATGGGCCGCACATGTCGAGAGATGTTATGACAGAATCTATATTCTTCGCTGAACGATCAGTGAGAGGAACACGCTTCGTATTTGATGACCACCCTAAATACGAAATGTCAATAATCGCCTATGCACTTACTTTGTATGGGTTTAAAACAATAGAAATGGGAGATAACAAAGCATGCTTAGAGAAAGTGACATAGCATATCTCGCAGGTCTCTTTGATGGAGAGGGCTGTGTTTATATGAGCTATCGAAAAAAGGGCAAGAGTCCAAAGAAATACTTAACGATTACTATGGAAATGGCGATGACTGAAGAATCAATTATTCGCTGGGTTCATGAGATTCTAGGGGTAGGTACTATCAAGGTATTAGATAAAGCTAACCTTGCTGGTGGAAAACCACACTGGAAAAAACAATGGCGTTGGCGCTGTACTCATCGAGATGCTTATTATGTGGCACGACTTCTATGGCCATTTGCGCATGTCAAATTAGAAAAGATACAAAAAATAATTGATCATTATGCACCTATTAAAGCTGCTAATGTAGTGAGTCTTGAGGACTGGAAAGGATTTAAAAACCGTGCCGATAAAATGGAACAAAAGATTTGATTATTTAAAACCCATTCGAGAGGATGGAGAGTCGGGTAGAACTTATCTTGTTAATAATGAGAAGCTACCAAGCGTTACTACTATTTTAAAACATACTCGTTCAAAAGAAGCTGAAGAATCTTTGGCAAGATGGAGGCAAAAAGTAGGCGAAAAAGAGGCGGATAGAATTCGCGACGATGCCGGTGCTCGGGGGACCATTATGCATAGAATATTGGAAGGTTATATTAAGGGTGAAGGACACCTGGATATGACTGACTTGGGCCAAGAAGCAGGCACCATGGCTCAGGCACTCATTGACAGTGGCTTAGAACGCTCCCTAGACGAAGTATGGGGTATGGAAATGATGATGTACTATCCCGGCCTTTACGGCGGCGCCTGCGATATCGCCGGCCTTTATGAAGGTAAGGAAGCTATCATTGATTTTAAACAATCGAATAAATTTAAAAAACGAGAATGGATTGATGATTACTTTATCCAATGCGCGGCTTATGCCATCGCTCACAACTATGTTTATGGGACAAAGATACAATCGGGAGTGATTTTAATTAGTGTTAAAGATGGTCAGATTCTTAAATATGTGTCAGAAGGCGCAGAATTCAAGGGTTTTATGTATAAATGGCTTCAAAGGGTTAGTTTGTATCATAATACCCATAGTACTTCTGGAACCTAAAATGAAAAAAATATTTTTTTCAGTGGCGAAAGGTTGCTTCAATGCTTCAATGGCTTAAAAGTGTTGGTATTATTGAAGAATATGCTGCTTCAAAGCTTGCTTCAAGCTGCTTCAAGCTGCTTCAAAATCCCTACGCGAGAGAACCTTTTTACCTTTTGAAAAAACCTGTTTTAGGTATAAAAATCTCTATGGAGAATCCATGGTAGCAAAGAAATCAAGATATAAGTCGGTTGTAATCAAGAAGAAGCGATATTACTATTATAAAATTACTTGGGCCGATCCGACCGGCGACAGCGGGCACGCTGATGCTCATCAGTCATTAGGTATGTTGCCATCTGTTATGATTACTCACGCTTATGTGTTTTTAAAGAATAAAAAGTATTTGTGGACGTTTGGTACTTATGAATTAAATGATGAATTGTTTTCCGATAGAAATGTTTTTCCAATTGGCTGTGTTCTTAAGATGGAGAAGATTCTTCTCTAATGATGTATGATTTTTTTCCGGTTCCCGTATATTCTACTGATTTAAAATTAGATTTAAAAGCTTTAACTGATTTTTGTTTAAAGCGTGAGCAGGATGACGCGGGCGTTTCAATTAGTAATCGCGGCGGCTGGCAATCTAGTGAGATATATTTACCAGTCGAACCATTGTCTGGTTTAGTTAAAAACATTTTAAGATCCGCTGAAAGTTATCGTAAAATAATTAAATATAAACACCCACTGAAGATAGCTAATCTCTGGATAAATATTAATAGACATAAAGATTATAATGTAAAACATAGACATCCTAACTGCGTGGTGTCCGGAGTTTATTATGTTAATATGCCTTCAGGCAGTTTAATTTTATATCATCCGGCCGAGAATGTATTGGAATATGATTGGGGTCCCGATGTTGTTTCAGAATATGTTGGCTATAATTCTAGTTTGTATAGTTTAAATCCTACTAATAATACTTTAGTTTTATTTCCTAGCTGGTTATCACATAGTGTTGGTCCTAATACTTCTACTGAGAATAGGATAACTATTTCTTTTAATTTAGTTCGTTGAGTCTTTAATTAATTGTGGATTCTTTCTAACTTTTTCTTTTATTTCTTCTACTTCTACTCCGTCTAGAATTGGTGAGTAGTCATCTATTATTTGTTTCATTCTGGCTTCTAGTTCTTCAGTAGTTAAGTCTTCTAACTTACCTGTTCTAATTATTTTTTGTTCAATATATAATCCAGCAGCTTTTCCACGTGCTACTTCGGCGTTGACGGCTGCCGACCATGCGCCCTTCTTAAGCGCTTCCTGTCTTATCTTGGCTAGTTCTCCAATATGTTTATCGTAAGTAACTTCATATTTCTTTTGCCATTCTTCTCTTAGCTCTCCAATATATTTAACAACTAAGGGATATAATTTTGGATTTTGGAGTTTACTGGCGTACTGTCTAGCTGAGTCTTTACTGAACCCTGCGTCGATAGCGCACTCGGTTGCTGTCTTCCTGCCTTCGTTTGTTATTAATTCGTAGGCGAATCTCATCTGCTGTTCTGTTAATTTCTTTGGTAATCCCATTAAAAACCATTTCTATCTGCTATTTCTTCCAATAATTTTTTGGTATCTTCTAGCTTTTCTTTCTCAGGTTTCTTTTCCCAAATTTTGGACAAATCGTCTCTTTCTTTTTTAGCTCTTTTAGATTGTTCATAAGATTCTTTTAATTCTTCTTGTTCTTTTACAAAAGGATCCTTACCATCCATTACTCTTTTTTTAAAAATTTCGTCCCATCGTTTTCTGTAATGATCAGTGGGAATTCTAGATCGGCCATCCCATTTTCTGCCGGATTCTTTTCTGTTAGTCATACTTGCAATATAATATAACATAGACTATATTGCAACCTATGTTAACTGGAAAGATATTAAGACAAGCTTTAGATAAATTTATGAAAGCGGAGGTCGCCAAGAATGCACGCGTTCAAGTAGTCCTGCCTAATGGGGAATTTTATGACATAAAAGGAATTCAATTGTTGCAAAATAAATTAATCGGAGTAAGAGAATCCCATCGATTGGTCTTTACAATTACCCCTGAGACTTGGCAAATGGGAAAGGTTAAGAAGAAAGTGTAGTAGTGAAACCAGAACGGAAATTTTGGCATGAACTTAAGAAAAAAACTACACGAATTTCGTGGACTAGGATTGAAAACTCAGTGTCTTTTGGCACTCCTGATCTATTGGGTTATAATTCTTACAGCACCTTTTTTACAGTAGAATTAAAAGTTACAAGAGGAAACAGCGTACGCTTTTCTCCACATCAATTCGCGTTTCACGTGAAACATCCAAACAATACATTTATAATGATCAAGGCCCTTGGGGCCTCTCTTAAAGGTGTAAAACTTTATGAGGGAAAATATATCAAGGAGCTTGATGCTTGTGGCTTGAAGCTTGATCCTCTGCATCAGGGATTAGACGCTTGCTGCTTGTTTCTTGAACAGCTTGGTGCTTGACTCTCACGCTTGTTGCTTGTTGCTTCCTTCTCTCTGCCCGGAGGGCTGCATAATATTTCGGGTGTTTAAATTCCATTAGTGTTTACCGTATGCCACATTCTTAACAGATCTGTCCCAGCATTGTCTACAATCTTTGCATTCATTATTCTGCTCAGCTGCAGGACATGTCTTGCCAGCTGTCACCACAGTGGATGTCCACGGCCAGAAGCTCACCGGCCCCTGGTCTACCATATGTGAAGAGATTCTGATTATTAAATTTTTAGGCACCACGTCCGGGTCCATGAGCTTCAGAAACCTCACTTCTCGCGTTGGCATCCAGTGCCTGGTCTCTGGCGTCCTGTTGCATACTTCGAATATGTTCTTTAGATGCTCCGGGCTCTGTATATCTCCTGAGTCGTGCCACCTGAACCAGGCTTGCCCGGTGATCAGTGTTACCATGGCTTCTACCCATCTCGGGTCGGTCAATGCTTGAAGCCGGCGATCCAGGGCTTCCTTCACATTGCGGAATCTATACCGGCCCTTCATTGCATAACAGCCAGCGCATACTGAGCCGGCGACCTGCTGCAGCTTCACGCCTGTGATACAGCGCCAGGCTGGCAGGTTGTGTGCGGGCCCAGGCATTTTCGATGGCTTCGACAGCCCACCGGTTATTTGTTTAGCTTCTTTTATTAACATAATTAATTCTCCTTTATAATCCTATACTATATGACAGCTTGAGTCTTGTCAAGCTTGGCGCTTGTTGCTTGGCGCTTGATACTTTAGAATGATTCTAAAGTGGCCAATACCCGCCGGGGTTACGGGGTACCCGCCAGCTGTAGCGGGTACTCTCCAGATTTTAGTTTGCTTTTTTGGCACTTCCACCTTGTATCATTACGTTGTCACCGTCGAACCCTGCACCGCTCAACATCTTTCCTATTTGACCAAGCATCTTAACTTCAGCGTGCTTTTCGTGTTTGTCTTTGTATTTAATATATTCCTTGTT
>VTLG01007487.1_pt1 | contig 61891 bp, 105 predicted proteins | sample 4694571 | NCBI WGS metagenome assembly VTLG01 (sample SAMN12604809, study PRJNA352737) | marine metagenome | biome: ENVO:00000447; feature: ENVO:00000209|ENVO:00000569|ENVO:01000036; material: ENVO:00002151; isolation source: viral sequences binned using virsorter ...
CAAATATATACAATAAATAAATAAATAAATAAATAATATATTATTAGGATAGTAATAATAATAATACTATATTAGCAAACTCAAAAAATAACAAATAAACAAAATAATGGATAACGATAATAATGGGAATACAATACAATCAATCTTTAAACTATAAAAGACAAATAAGAAGTTCTAAGACCTTTAATTTTTATTTTAAGGGAAATACCTTTAATCCCTTTTTACTTTCAAAAAAACTTACCTAAATGAGTAAAAGAAAGAAATATAAACAAACTATTGGACTTAAAAAATGGAATAAGTAATTGTGGTTAGGGTTTTTATATTTTCCCCTATTTAATAAAAGCTTCCTTTACTCATAAAAAGCGAATAAGAAATATGGTAGCGTAGTAAAGGGATATATATATTAGTAGTATATATAGGGAGCTTCAAAACACAATTATTATTTCGTATGTTTGTAAAATGAAATGGAAAAAAAATATACACCCTGAATATGGCTGGAAAGATAACCCTTACGAGCATGCGGGAGGTTACATATCTGAAAATGGAAAGTGGCAATTATACCAAGACGGAGAGTGGGTTAAAAGACGAGATGACGGAATGGATAATTTTGTGCGACGAGGAGATTGGATAATAGAGTATAATTGGAATGAAGTAGGGAGGGTAGAAACTCTTTCAGACGCAAAAGAATATGTAAAACAATTAGGGGATAGAATAGAAAAAAACCCAAGTGATTTTTTTGAAAAGGGAGGGGAAATTAAGGAGGCACTCAAAGAAATAAACAAACTAAAAGAAACTCATTATTGTAGTGTGGAATTTGGAGATTGTATAGCCGCCGCAAATGACGCTACAGATATATTAGACAAATATAATATAGATTATATAGTAAAAGAGGGGGCAGTTTATACAAATAGGATTATCCCTAAAGATTATTATGGAAAAGGCACTAGAGAACATAGAGAACAAAAAGAGCACACATGGATAGAGTTAAAAAACGGACAGATTATTGATTTAAGTATAGACCAATTTAGCGATAGTGGAGGAATAAAAGAATACTTAGAAAAGTATTTAGGATATAAAGGACAACAATGGACGGCGGAAGAATATAGAAAACGAAAAGAAAAGGAAATAAAAAAAACAAAAGCCAAACCTTATTTATCACAAACAAATTTTGGTTATCAAACAAAACTGCCGAAAGAAATCGGACTAGAAAAAGGAGGGGAAATTAAAACCGAGATAATACCAACAACCGCCGAGGAGGGCACAATTTATTTCTTAGTCAATGGAAATAGAATTGGGGAGGTAGATTTTTATTATAATGGAGATATTATAAGTGATAGCTTATACGAATTACCAAAAGGTTATCTAACAATAGAAAAAGCCAAAGAGTTTTATATTAAGTATATAGAAGTATATCCTGAATATAGAGGCAAAAGATATACGGATAAAATGTTATCCATTACTGAAAACTATGCGAAAGATAAAGGAGCTACAATAATAACATTAAGACCTGACTATGGAGGAGCGGACAAGCCAGACAATCCATATTTAGATAATATATATCTAAAAAATAATTTTAATTATATATTTCCTAATGATATTGATGAGTGGGGTATGTATAAAAACATTTATAAAGAGGGAGGTTTGATAGGTCAATCTTGCACTTATGATTTTGAGGGATATGAAATAAACGCTATAGATTGTAAAGATAGAGGGGTTAATTATTTATTGACTAGCGAATATGATTTTGTTGCTAAAAGATTATATGAAACCGACCAATCAGTTTGGCTTTATTATAATTATATAAACCGAATAAATATATCTTGGAAAGATTGTAATAGATTTAGAAATCAAATTAAACTTATATTTCCTAAGCTTCCTTATGAAATAGAGTTGCAAAAAGCCCCGTCAAGTTCAAGCATTGCAGGTAAAAAGGCTAAGGATAGGTCTTATGCAACTTATAATTTAGAATACCCAGCAGGAATAAACACAAAAGTAGTAATGGTTTGTTGTGATAAAGGTTGGGGGGCACGCTTTTTAGACAAAAACACTAACCTACCTCTCCCGTCTTTGAAAAGAAATGATTACTATTCTTTAACTACTCTTATACATGAAATCGCACATTGTTTAGATTTTATGTATCAATATCAATCCAAAAAGAAAGTAGTAGCGGGACACGAGCAGATATTTGTAGATGTTTTAATTAAAATACTAAAAGCTTGTAGAGCAGGAAAGATACCAGCAGCAAAAGAATTTGATGAAAGAGCATATACTTTACAAAACATATATACTAACCCCACTTTTGCAAATAAGGTAAGGGTCGGAAGATACTCCCAAAAAAAGACAGGTAAAATATGGGGAATACAAATGAACTCTGTAATTGGAAATAAAATAGAGGAGGAGATTGACTTAAAAATAAAAAAGGACACAGACATACCAGACGACCAACTCAATCTATTAGAAACAACCTTAAAAGCACTAGACGACCCAAAAGACCCGAACTCTTTTATAGAAAAACTAATAAGAGAGGGAAAGAGAAAGGAAGCCCTTAAATATCATAAACTTATTAAAAAATACCTTACAGAAACGCAGCGTCTTAAAAACTTTGATATTCTAAATGAAGTGCAAGAAGCCCTTAATATGACCCGTTCCGACATAGATTTAGGCATTGGATAGAAAAAAATTTATATACGAAAACGCCCCTATTTTAACGAAAATCATTACATTTTTATTTGTTTTTATACTATTATCATTATTACTTATACTAGAGTAAAATTATATTAAAATATAATTATTTTTATATTTCAGTATAATTTTCATTGCCAATCCATTTAACTTACATATCTTTGTGGTGTCAAAAGGGGAACGCCGAAAACCAAAAGAGTAGGCAAAAAAAAAGTAAAATGGAAAACAAAGAAAAATACCCAACACTTAAATCTTTAGCCTTTATACCTCTATGGTATGAAAAAATGACCTTAAAGGAAATAGAAACTCTTATAGAGGAACTAGAAAACCTTAGAGGGGAAAAAGAACTAATGGAAACATTAAGAAAGGTTGCAAGAGAAAACCCTGATTTAATTACTAATTTACAATTAGAGCAGGAACGAAAAGCAGCGGACGATTACTACAAAAAAAATAAAAAATAAAACTATGACTGAAAATCAAGAATTAGAACAAAGATGGGAAAACGACAAGTATCAAGAGGAAAGAGAGGAATTTCTATCGGACAAATGTCGCCATTGTATGGAATATGTAAATCAGGAAACTGAAGAATGTGAAAACTCTTTTTGCGAAAGTCGCATTCCTGAAGAATATAAGGAATACTATCTTTAACAATAAATAAAAAAAAAACTATGACTGAAAATCAAATAATGGAATTACCTGAGTATGCCGAAAGAGTATTAAAGGCACAAGACATCAAAATTTTAACTGACAACCACTCTATTGAAGATAGAGTAAAGTTTAATTGGGAAGTAAATACAGAAAGCACAGCGGACGGATATGAGGTTTGGTATGTAAAAGAAAGACATGATAATCTTGATATTTGTGAGAATGTATATTACAGCGAATACGGAGCGATAGAAAAACTAGAGGAACTACTGCAAGAGGAAAGCGGAATAAGTATATACTTTCATTGTGAAAACCTTATAAACGATATAGATTGGTATATGGTCGCAGATGATTTAGAGTTAATCTTTGAGTATGAGGACGAGAGCGAAATTTTTGAACTATGGAAAGAGAATGTATTACCAAGTGTAAGAGAGGAGTTTGAAAAGGACGGAGAGCCAGACAGACCAGCAAGGAGAGAGAGTTTTAATAACTATACTGACGGACTTTGTAAGGACGGACAAATAAGTGAGGAAATGTTTAACGATATATGTTTGCCCGACCACTTAGAAACAACTAACCTATAAATAAATTAAAAATTAGAAATTATGAGTAATATGAGTTATTGCAGATTTGAGAACACAACAAGCGATATGGAGGATTGTGTAGAACAACTAAGAGATAGAACTTTAGACGATTTGAACGAATATGAAATCGCAAGTTTAGGAAGTTTTTTATCACTTGCCAAAGAAATAGTAGATAATGAGGACTATATAGAGGAGATTATAGAAAATGGAGAAAACGAATAATAATTAAAAAATAGAAATTATGGCATTACATTGGGACACCACAAAAATTGATGATGAGAAAGTATGGTATGAAGTATCGCAAGAAACCTTAGACAAAGAAGTAGAGAGAAAAAAGAAACACCCTAATAGAATTTTTTTAGACATGAAAACAAGAGAGGTTAGAGAGGACGGCAAAACCTATCAAATGAAAGCGGAAGTTAATACTCTTATATTACTCTGTATGAATATAGGTATGAGTGAAATAACTGAAAAGAACTATGAGAAGTTTTATAATAGATTACACCTATTAGAAAACACCATAGAAAGAAAGGACAACTTGAAAGGGGGTTATTTAACTATTACTGAAAAGGTTGGAGATAAAGAAGTTATAAAGCCTTATCAATACACTAAAGAAATGATTAAAGATTTAATCGGACTAAAGACCAACGCCGAGAACTTAACTAAATCAAAATTTTTAAAAAATGCTTTACGCATGAAACTTTAATAAAATGAAAAACAGACAATTTACTTGGAAACAAATTATGGACGCACTTAGCGAGTTGAGATTACCAACCAATAAAATAATGTTAGTGCGGGATAAACTAATAGAATTAAATAAAACCAAATAATAATTATGAAAACTGAAAGTCAAAAACAATTAGAACAATATAGCCTTAAAGAATTAGAAACCATGTTAAAATCAATTAAAGAAATGATATTTTTTCCGCTTCAGAATGTCTATAAGTTATCTAAAAAAGAATTAAAGGAAATGAAAGTAGATGTAGAAACTAGAATTACTGAAATAAAATAATTATGATATATAACGAAAACGATAAAGTCCTACACATAGACGGAACAGAACTTATTATTATATCAATCGTGCCGAATAATACACACATTTATTTTAATAGGAATACAAACGATATTATTTATAAGTGTTTTTCTTTAACAACCGAAAACATTGTTTCTATAAACGAAAAGGATATAAAGGGTTTTAAGACACCCAAACAATAGTAATGATACTTTACACTATATTTGCCGAATGCTTAGACCAAAACGACGCAAACGGACTTACAGACCTAAAAGAATAAAATATATAAAAAGCAACTTTGTATTTACACAAAAAGAAATACAGAATGTAATAAATATATATAAACAAAAAAGGGACATAAAAATAAAAGAACAATCCTTACTAATAAAAAGTGAGGACTTTTTTAGAAACCATAAAAAACAAACCAAAATGAAAAACCTTAAAATCGGTAAAACCTATACACTAAAACGCAGTCAAACATTTTTAAATAAATACCAAGACCCCACTCCCTCTATTATTATTGAGGACACTTATAGAAATGTTTTTAAGAAAGATTGGCAAGACAACTTACACAATCCAGCTACAATAAGTTTTTTATCTCGCATACAATTAGATAAACTAAAATCACTTATAGGAGAAAATGTATATTATGGTAAAATCTTTACTAAATCTAATCAGTTTGGGATAGGAGAGTGTGTTTTTGAAAGCGAACTTATAGATATATAATTATTTTTTATCACAAAAACTTTTATTTTAGAAAATAAAATATATCTTTGCGTGATTATTAACACAAACCTAATATAAGATGAGCAAATCAAATAAGATTGATATTACCAAAGATATAAGTAAGGACTTAAAGGGTATGCAAGATATGTTATACTCAGAGGACGAACAATTAAAACCCAACTTACCTAAAGGAGCTAAATTAAAGAAAATGAAGCTAACACCTAATTTATGCATTAGCTTAATATGGATATATAAGTATTACAGACACAATGAAAATGCAGAGGAGGGGCAATACTATACTAAACAAGATTTTTTTAGTGAGATACTAAGTGATGGCGAACATAAAAATATAGTAAGAAATTTTAGTAATTTACACTATTGGGACTTAATAACAAAAATGCCTTTACACCCAACTAAAGTTATATACAAAAAAGGTTATTACGGAATTACTGAAAATGGTATTGCTTTTGTGCAAAAAGAAGTAGCTATGTGCAAGTATGCTTTAGTATATAATAATTTTGCTTACGAACACAATACAATACCCGTAATGATAAATGATGTTTTAAAGGAGGCGGGTTATGATTATAACGAACTAATTTTACCTTAATAAATTATTATGGCAAAAACTAAACTAAAAGAGATACTAATTAAGAAAAGAATATCACAAACTGAACTATATAATTTAATTAGAGAAAAATGTAATAGTCATTTAGGACAAGATGTTATTTCTCGTATAGTAAATGGAAAGAAAAAAAACTATGAGCTTTTTACACTATTAAAATTGTGTGTAGCTCTTAATGTAAGTCCTAATCAAATTGTGGAGAGAGATTACTTTGTAGATACTCAATTAAAGAAATCAGTAAAACGCGCATAAATAATAATTTAATTCTTTTGTGTTTTAGTATAAAATGCTAGTTATTATTTTTTAGATAAGTAGTTATTATATTTTTACTATGTTTGTATTCTAATATATTGTAATAGAATATAAATATTTTTATAGTATGGCAAAAGGAGGTATAACAAAGGGGAAATCACACAAAGAAGGCGGTATTCCTATGCAAGTAAAATCAACGGGACAAAAAGTAGAGTTGGAGGGAGGCGAAGGCGTAATAAATAAACGCAATATGTCTGATACTAAAAAACATACTTTTGACGGCAAGCAATTAACTAAGTGCGAAATAGCTAGCGAAATAAATTCAGACAATAATAATGGAGTTAAAATTGATTGTGATGATATTACAGGCAAACAATATAAATATAAAAAAGGAGGTAGATTAGAATATCCTAAAGATAGTTTAGGAATAGCAAGAAAAGATATGCCTCAAATTCGTAAAAAACACTATCCTGAATTTTTTGAGGAATTAGAAAAAGAAAACATTGATTATCGTATAGAGGAAATAAACCCAAGAGATTATAAGCCTACTCAAAGTTATATAAACTTAGAGCGTATTACAGAAATAGAGGAAGCTCCCGCTTATAATAAAAAGAAATCTATTTTAGTATCTAATGATAATTATGTATTAGACGGACACCACCGCTGGTATTACAAACGAAAAATAAATGATACTATTCCTGCGATTATTGTAGATTTACCTATTAGGGAGTTAATTGAAAGGGCTAGAAAATTTAGTGCAGTAGAATTTGAAGCTTATAAAAAAGGAGGTAAAACAAAAAAAGCAAAAACTTGGAAAGAAAAGTATAATAAAAAGTATGGGTTTGAATTAGACAAAAGTCATTCTTTAAGCGAAATAGCTAAAAAAACAGGTGTTTCTAAAAAGGGAATACAGCAGATATATAACAAAGGAATTGGAGCATATAAAACCAACCCCCAAAGTGTAAGACCAAATGTAAAATCTAAAGAACAATGGGCTTACGCAAGAGTGTATAGTTCGGTCATGGGAGGCGACGCAGCAAAGGTTGATGCTAAAGAGTTAAAAATGAAAAGAGGGGGAGAAATAAATAAATCTAAATATATATCTATGTTTGCTGATACTGATAATGATGGCATACCAAATGTAGATGATGTATCTCCTTTTGACCCAAGTAAAACAGGACAGATAGAGGAGGTAAGCATGAGTGAGGAAATGGAGGAGATAATTGACTATCGTAATGAGCTAGACGACATGAGGGGTAAGTTTGTAAAGAAGCTAGAAACTCTAAAAGACGAATGTGGAGCTACAAGTTGCGGAATTTTAAGCAGAACAAAAACTCCATATTCTATAATAAATAAAATGAGGAGGAGAAGCTTAACGGGAGTTAAAGATTTAGATAAGTTAGAAAATAAAGCTAAAGACAAAATTAAAAATCAGGACTTATCGGGATTGGACTTATATAAAGGTCTTACTGATATAGTCGGAACTATGGTAGTAGCTCCTGATAAAGAAAGCTTAGATAAACTAAAAGACAAAATACTATCGGGAGAAATGGGACAGGTTTTAGAGTTTGAAAACTTTTATGATGAGCCACAATCGGGTTATAGGGCGTATCATTTTATTATTGGAGTAAAAGATAATGGAAAATTATATCCTATTGAAGTTCAAATAAAAACCGAAAGAGCTAAAAAACTAGCAATGATTTCTCACACTCTTTATAAAAGAGGGAAGCTAGACGCAAAAAAATATGACGAGTTTTTTCGTATGGTTGTAAAAGCAGATAATGGAGATGAGATGGCTGCAATGAGAATAGACACTTTATTAAAAAACCCAACTATGATAGAAAATAGAATAAGATTAGAAAAAGGAGCGAATATACAATCCTTAAAACAAAAATTTGAAAATGGTGGTAAAATTACAGGTCAATCTATTGAGGCTTTATTTCCTTATTATCAATTACAATCCTTAAAAGAGGGAGAGAGGGAAATAGAAACAGGAATGAGAGAGGAGCCTTTGTTTTTAGATGATGTAATCTTTGGATATGACAACATACCTAAATTATACGAACAAGACGGCAAAGGAAAAAATCAAGTTGCTTATTTACACTATTTTAACCCCAGCAGCGATTGGTATATTACTGAATTAGATAAAGAAAACTTAATGGGGTTTGGCTATGCTATTCTTAATGGAGATACTCAAATGTCGGAATTTAGTTATATATCACTAATAGAGCTTACTGAAAAATTTGACGGAGTTAGCCAAATGCTACAGCCTAACTTAGACCAATATTTTACACCTAAAACTTTAAATCAGATTTTTCATGAAAAATACCCGAGCTTAGCTGAAGCTGATTTTGAAGTTTATGAGAACATAAAAACATCTGAGCCAGAAACTAGCGATTACTTAAATATGAATTTCAAAAACCCTTACGAAAGAAATTTAGTGATACGAGAGCTTATTGATGAGAAAGGAGATGACACAAATAACTATACTCTTGATGAAAAAGAATTTATCCGTCAATATAGTGGAATGGGAGGTTTAGAAAAATACGGAGCTACAAGCGGATTATTATATGAGTATTACACTCCAAAAGATGTAGTAGAGAAAATGTGGGGATTAGCTTATATGCATAGAGGAGAAATAGAAATAAAAAATGTTTTAGAGCCGAGTTGTGCTACGGGTAATTTTATCGGTTATGCTCCTAATGATGTAAATATAACAGGTTATGATATAGATAGATTTTCTTTATCTGTATGCCGAGTTTTATATCCTGAAGAAAGATTTACTTTTTATCAAGCTCCATTTGAAACTTTGTTTATTCAAAACAATAAGTCGGTTGGAGATAAGGTGGTTGGCAGCTATGACTTAGTTATAGGAAACCCACCTTACGGAAAATTTAGTGGAAAATACGCAGGTATGGGAGAAGCTAAAGCTACTAACGCTAAAGATTACATAGATTATTTTATTAGTAGAGGATTAGATTTATTAAAACCAAATGGTCTTTTAATATTTATAATAGGCAAACTTACTCAATTAGGAGGAAAGCCTTTTATAGAGCAAATGAAAACTCCAAATAAGGGACAAATGAAAATTAAAAGAAAAGCAGATTTATTAGACGCATACAGGCTTCCTGTGGGTATGTTTGAAACTACTGATGTAGAAAGTGAAATTATAGTATTAAGAAAAAAATAATGGCGTATAGAATAAAAGAACATACCAAACGCCAAGCAAGGAAATTAGGAGTTCAAGTAAAACCTAGCAAACTAAAAGGTAAAAAGATAGATGTTTTCAAAAAAGGTAAAAAGGTAGCAAGTGTAGGTGCTTTAGGTTATAATGACTACCCTACATTTATACAAAAAAAAGGTAAAAAATTCGCTGATGAACGGCGTAAAGCATACAAGAAAAGACACGCTAAGAACAGAAAGGTTGTTGGTAGTAGAGGATATTATGCAGATAAATTATTATGGTAAAAATTAAAATTAAACAAAATGAGAAAAACAAAACAAACACCACCAGAAGTTAAAGCATGGACTAGAGCTATTAGTGAAAGAAACCCCTCTGTAATGGTAGGTTTTTATGCTAATGACGCATTATTATTAGCTACCTTTGAAAGTTTATTGGTAGGTAAAGACGCTATCTATGATTATTTTGTAGAGTTTTTAGATAAAGAAAACCTACAATGTGAAATTATAGAAAACTATACACAAAATTTTGAGGGAGTAGATGTCTGTAGCGGTTTATACGCTTTTACCTTTATAGAAGATGAAGAAGAGCAAAGGGTAATAGCTAGATATACTTACGCTGTAAATAACAGAGGTAAAATAACTACTCATCATTCATCAGTTAATCCCGAATAATATGAACGAAATAGAAGAAGCTAAAGCACTTATTATTAGATGTAAAGACATGCTAGCGAAATACCTAGAATTTTGCAACGAGAAAAGAACTCCTTATGTGTGTGCTCTAAAAGAAACACCAGAGGGATATAAAGAAATAGAGGATTATGTTTTACAATCTGTTTGCAAAGGAGGAAATCAAGTGAGTTTTGCTATTATGGAAAAAGAAAGACAATTAAACCCTAATTATATAACAGATTAGATATGAAAGACAAAAAGTTTATACAGGATAGAATTAAAGCTCTTAACATGGCTTTAGACGCTCAAAAAGAAAAAGAAGTGAAAGCGGGAGATTGGAAGAAAAATGAAATAGATAGTCAAATAGAATTTGAGGAGCTGTCTAAGTTTGAGAATAAATTAGATGAGGTAGAGGACATATCACATGAGGTTTATGTAGATAAGGCTTTTGATGATGAGGATAAGGAAAATGAATTTTTTGAAGATATAAAAGAAGCGAGTGATACAATAAATAGTAAAAAAAAGAGGTATCAAAAACAAAAATTAGAGGACTTTAATAAAGGAATATATAAAAAAGGAGGCTTAATAAAAGTAAGAGAAGCAATAGAATATGATAATAATAATTTTGGAAAAAGAAAGAAATTAGATTTAGAAAAGGGAAGTAGGAATTGGCAAGGACTTTATTTAGATATACAACCTTTAGTATGGGCAAGAAATTTTCAAGACGGCTATAATGTTTCCGTTTATGAGCCCCATAGAGATTACACAAAGAAGCATTTGGGAACATTAAATATAGATTATAGTGGTGGCTCAATGGAAATTAGAGAGGAAAGTTTTGCAAAAGGAGGTTTAACTCCAGCTAAAGCTCAAAAGATGTTAGAGGACGGAGAAGCAAACGGAAAGCCTTTAACTGATAAACAAAAAAGATATTTTAAGCAAGTATGTTCTCAATGTGGTAAAAAAGATTGTAATTGTTATTCAAAAGGAGGAGAATTGCCCTCTCCTGCTCCTAAAATTTTTCAAAGAAACTTAGCTAAGAAATACGCACCTAATTTAACAGGAGGAGCAGCTACAATAATTGAAGAAAGAACAGGAATGAAAGCAAAAGGCAAAGGAATAGATAGCGATAGTGGGAGAGAATTAGAAAAAGGGGGTAAGGTTAGCTCGGGTTGGGATAACTTTTTTGAAGCTAACCCTGAGAAAATTCTAGGAACAGCTACTAAGGTAAAAACTAAGTTTGGAAAGGAAGCTATTGTAATAAAGGGAGATATAAGTTCATTAGAGTTAATTGATGTTCCTAATTATGAAGTTGATTTAGCTGAAAACTTTAATCAAAGTTCTGCTAAAGAGGAGGTATCTCCAAATACAATGACAGAAGAAAATCGTAAAGCTGCTAAACATGCTTTAGACAAAGACGAACAAACTTATAATGTTGTAAGAACAGCAGAGGAGGAGGGCAGATTAGATGAGGAGCTATATACTTTTGATGAAGTAGATGAAAAATATAATGGAGTAAGAAAAGATAAACAGGGAAATATAATTGCAGAAGCTATTACAGACATTGAAAAGTGCGCTTATGTATATTATATAGAAACTATAAACGACAAAAAGATAATTGGTGGCTTTACAAAATACCGAGATATATATTCTCTATCACAAATGATAGACAAAGGAGAAATATTTTATGATTATAGTGAGTTAGACCCTACGAAACGCTATCAACCAAAATTCTTTTTTGCAAGTGGAAACATAACAGATAAAAAAATAGCTTTAGAAAATAATAAAGATGAGTATATAAAACTCATGAGCAAAAGGAATTATGATTTGGCTTCCGCAGCTATAGAGGAGGCTTTTCAGAAAGTGTATTCTAAAAGATTATCACTTGATGACCCTGATGAAAAAATGAGATTACAGATAAGCTTACATAGTAAGATAGCTAAAACATTTAAGGTAAAAGGTATTATAGACCCTATTACTAAAAAACTTGTAAGTGGTTTTAATTGTTATGTTAGCAAAACTCAATATGGAGATATTAAATCGTATGAAGAATGGTTATGTAGGGACGACAGCGATAATAACGGAAACAACAGACATTATTTTAACGAGTTGTCTATAGCTCAAGCTTTTTTCGTTTGGCTTAGATATGGGTCTAATGATTGGAATGATAAAGCGGGAATAAGATACACGGCAGGAGTTAGTTGCCAAAGCTTATTAAAGATATATTTCCGTCATGCTAATATGCCTAAGAGATTTGTAAATGTAGGAGAGGACAAAAAGAAAACAAAACAGAGGTGGCTTAGATTTAAAGGAAAGGTAAAAGATGACGCTGAAAGATTATTTGCTCAATTTTTAGCAAACGGGTTAGAAACATCTGATAGACGACAAATAGAAAATGATTGGAATAGAAAACTAAATTCTCATTTAGATTACGACCCTAACAGAGTGCCTATTGGGTTTAGATTTACTAAATTTTTTGGAGAGGGTATTGTAAATGATATAAGACCTGAAAAAAGAGAAGCTATTGCTTACTATATGATGAGAGGTAGCTGTTTATTTGCGTATGGTGTAGGTATAGGTAAAACTTGGTGTAGTATTTTTACTATTGCTCAAGTTATGGAAATGGGATTAGCAAAAAGACCTTTAATTTCTGTTCCTAAGCAAGTATATCCACAATTTGTTAATGAGATAAACCTTATATTGGGAGGTAATTATCCTGTTAATACTTTATATAATTGTAGTGATAATATAGACATAACAAGTCGGAAATCTTGGTTTGACAAAGCATATAGTATAACAGATTATAGTATTTCTATTTGCACCTATCAGGGCTTTTATAGGTTTGGCTTTAGTGAGAATTACGACCAACCGCTTATAGAAAAAATTACTATGATTTTGAATGAGGGAGATGACAGCTTAAATGCGAGGCAACAGGAAAAATTGAGGGAGAAAATGCAAAAGATACTTGGTATAGGGTTAGAGGGAGCGGCTGTATATGTAGATGACGAAAAAGTAAATTTTGACTTTTTATGTTTTGATGAAGCACATAATGCTAAAAAAGTTTTTGTAGATATAAAAGGAGAGCTAGTAAAGCAAGCAGAGGACGCCGAAAAAATACAAAGAACTAGAGTGTCTTATGAGGACAAAAGGGGTGGAGCTCCCTCAACAATGGGAATAAAATTATTTTTCCTTACTCAATTTATTCAAAACAAAACACGGCAGGGGAATTGCTTACTAATGACGGCTACTCCATTTACAAACAGCCCTTTAGAAGTTTATTCTATACTTTCCTTAATAAATCACAATTATTTACAGAGGATTGGTTTTAGCTCTGTGAGAGATTTTTATGACACCTATGCGGATATGCAATCTCGTAATGTAGTAAGAACAAATTTATCTATTGAAAAGAAGCAAGTATTTGTAGGTTGGAAAAATTTAGTGTCTATGCAAGACATAGTGCATAGTTTAATAGATAAGAAAAACAGAGCTCAAGAGGACTTATTAGTAGAAAGACCTAATAAAATTGTTTTGCCGTATAGAAGTGTAATGAAAGACGGAGAGAACTATCCTGTTGCTAAGAAAAACAGAGTATCTACAACGCTTTCAATGAATGATACGCAAGAGGAATTAAAAGATTATTTAATGATGTTTGCTAATATGAAAGAAAGTCCAATTACCGAGCTTCCTTATAGCTTTGCGGAGATGTGCGATATGGCGGGTCTGAATAAAACTAAATACGGAAAATTGTTTCATGCTAAAACAAAGGCAACTGAGGAAACGATAGATGAGGGCGACGCCGACACAAAACAAGAGGGAGCGGGAATTAGAGCTTTAAGAACTTTAAGCTATTTTAGACACCTAGCTCTTAACCCTTACTTATATTCTTGTAGTGGATATGAGGACGACCCAACTCCAAGTGAGTTTATTGACGCTTCTCCAAAAATGCTTTATGTAATGGAATGTATTAAGAGTGTAAAAAAATATGAGGAAGATAATAATTTACCTATTAGCGGACAAGTTATTTATATGGGACAGCTGGGAACTGACGCTTTCCCTTTAATGGCAAAATATATAGTAGATGAACTTGGATATAAAGAAAATGAAGTTGGATATATTTCGGGTAGTGATAGTAGAGTAGGAAAAAAGAAGTATGAAAAAGACGAGGTGCAAGACGCTTTTTTAGGTAGAAAATTTAACGAGCAGACGACTGAATATGAGGACATACCTGACGATAAAAGATTAAAGATTTTAATAGGTAGTAATTCTATAAGAGAGGGAATGAATTTACAATTTCATGCGTCGGTATTATATAACCTATACTTAGATTTTAACCCTACCGACAATACTCAATTAGAGGGTAGAATATGGAGGCAAGGAAATAGATTTGATAATGTTAGAATAGTTGTTCCTTTATTAGAAAACTCTATGGATATTTTCATGTTTCAAAAGTTAGAGGAAAAAACCGAAAGAATAAATCAAATATGGAATAGGGACGGAAAGACCAATGAATTAAATACAGAGGACTTTAGCCCTAGCGAATTAAAAATGGAGCTTATCTCTGACCCTAAACAAGTTGCTGAAATGGAAGTTGAGGAGTTAGAAAAAGAAATAATGGAGGAAATAGATGATGTAAATAGGGAATATGTAAAATTTAGAAATTTTGAAGCGGCATATGAGAACTATAAAGAATTTTATAATACTTACCCTGAATATCTACATAATAATAGGGGAAGTGGCGTCAGGCTAGGAGCTATGTATCATTTTCTTAGAGCTATGCGCCCTGATTTAGTGCCGTTAAATTTAATTAAAAATACAGAGCAATCCGTAGAAAATTACAGGAATAGCACCCGACCTATACAACCTGAAACTTTAAATTATACTTTAGACGATTTAATAGAGAAACTTGTGCAACTACATAAAGACAAAAAAGTTGCTTACCCTGAAAATTACACAAGTGATTGGGAAGATTTAGTGCAAGATGCTGACTATGATTATCAAGTGGGAGATAAGGTTGAATTTACAACTAAAAGAGGTAGAAAGAAAAAAGGAGTTGTAGTAGATAAAAATAGCGGTTTTAATGAAGCAGATATACAGGTGGGGGAAGATGAGGATAATGTTTTTGAGGAGATACAATTTTCTAGTATGGAGTTAATAAAAGACAAACCCGAAAAGAAAGCTAAGAAAGAAAAACTTAAGCCTTTTGCTTGGGGCTCAAAAGAATGGAAAGATAAAATAAAAGATATATCCGACTATCAACAATGGACTAAAGAAAACATGAGAAGATATACTTTTGACGGAGGCAGGGAAGCAAACAACTCTCAATTTGCCGACCCAAAAACTAATGCGTTTAACTATACTATACAGGATTATGTTAGCAATACAGATTTACTTGACTTACCAAAGTGGATAGATTTTCAAGAGTATATGAAAAACGAGGCTCAAAGCTCATCATATTATTCAAGAGGATATAAAACGGGAGTTAGCGGATATAACTCTGAGCCTTTCTGGGATTTAGAATATCCTTTAATGATTAAAAACATCAAAAAAGCAGAAAAAGAAGTTTTAAGACCTTTAGGAATTAACAACTTACAGGACTTAGAAAATAAAATAAAAGAACTTAAAACGGAAAAGACGAACTTAGAAACAAAAGCTAAAGAGCTTTCCGACCCCGCTAATATAGAGGTGCGGGCAGATAAAATAGCCGAACAAAAAGAAAAGGAGCTAAAAGAGGGAATAAGAACGGCTAGCAATTATAAAAATAGAGCCGCTGAATTTGCTAGCTCTAACCCCGACTACAAAGGAAATGATTATTTACTTATATTAAGCGAGAAGTATTTAGTAGATAAGATTACAGATATAGAGGAGCTTAAAGAAACAGACAAATACTTACAGCTTACCACAAAAGAACAAAAGAAACTCATTAAAAAGTTTAAAGAGAAACAGAAAAAAAAGAAATCTAAAGCAAAACCAACTAAAGACAATGCTATAGAAATTTTAGAAACTAGAATAAAAGCAATGTCTATGATAGTAGCCGTCAAGAAAGGTAAGGATAAGAAAAAAGCTCAAGATAGAATAAAAACGCTTAAAATGACGCTTAGCTTTAAGAAAGGAAAATAAAATTATATTGAAATACAAATAAAATTATATATAAAAATAAAATAAAAAAAATAATTACTAATTTAGCCCAAATAAAAAAATTTAGATATGCAATACGATAAGAAGCTATTATTACAAATGATAAACGACCCAAGTGTTCCTAATGATGAAAAGCAAATGTATAAGGAACTTGTAGAAGCAAAAGAGGGAGCTGACTACTTTGAGAAAAAAGTAGAGGTTAAAGAAGAAGTAAAGGTAATGAAACCTGCGGCTAAAAAGAAAGCTGCTAAAAAGAAAAAAAAGACCAAAGTAAGTGAGGAAAATCTAGCTAAAGCAAAAGCCGCTATCAAAAAGAGAACGGGTAAAACAGAGGAGGAATGCGAAAAGATAATTGGGGAGTATAAAAAATTAAGAGGTAAAGCCACTAAAAGAAAAAAGCAAGAAACTGAAAGAGTATCTAAATTAAAGAAAGAGGGAAAGGTAATAAAAGGAACAGATGAGAAAACTCCAGCAGCTGCTATTGATACCACAGCTAAACAAGTTGAGGACAAAATAGAAAAGGAAGTAAAGAAAACAGAGAGGAAAGCTAAAAAGGTTGTATCTAAAAAAGATATTAGTGCAGAAAAGAAAAAAGAGGAGGTAGCTAAGAAAGTATCTAAAAAGATTGCAACTATGACCAGAAGTGCAATTACATCAACTAATAAACTAATTAGCTCTACCCTTTCAGAATTAAAGAAAGTGGATAAAAGCGAAGCTAAAGATTATCTTTTAGGACTTAGAGCTAAGATAGACACTATGTTAAAGAAATTTGATGACGGAGGTATGGTGCAAGGGTATGATATACAAGAGGGTTTAATTAGTGTTGGAAATAATGCTAGTTATGCAAGAGGAGGTAGTGTAATTACTCCTTTTACTGATAATGTTAATCAATGGGTTATGCACTCATATAATTGGGACACAGGAGCAGACGGAAAACCTAAATTCTTTGAAGCGTTTGGGGAGCCAAATAATTCATTAAGAAATCATTTATACAACAAATGGAGAGATTATTATGTTAGAGAGGGAAGTGGTGGAGTTATGAATAGATTTTGGACTGAATTGAGTAGTAATAATCAAGTTCTACTAGCTAATTGGATAAAGGAAAACTATACGAATTATGCTCATGGAGGTAAAATGCAAGGATATAATGATAAGCTAGATGAAAGTTTAGGTATGCGTCATAGAGGAAGTCATAAACAATCCCATAAAGACCGCCGAGATGAAAGTAAAGGTATGGAGAAAGGGTCGGGTCGTAGAGCTTATAAAAGCGTAGGCACAATGGACGATAACGACACAGAGGATTATGAGAGATATTATAAAATGAAAAAAGGAGGTAAAACAAACTCTAATTGGGGGCAAAAAGTAGAGGATAGCCCTAATTTTGATGAGGGAGGCTTTAGGAGAGAAGCAGCTAAGAGAGGACTAACTACACAAGAGCTTTTTAATAGAGTTATGAAAAACCCACAAAAATATCCTGATAAAATGCATGAACAAGCTATTTTTATGCAAAACTTTTATAAATTTAAGACAACTTAATTATGAATAGTGTAGAATTTGCAAAAGGTGGAAATATACCAAAGGGACATACAAAAGTATTAGAAACAGAAGATTTTTCTTACTACTCAGATGAGAACGGAGAATATATTATTATGATACGCAAATCTGACGGGAGCGTAGCTAGTGATAACTATTTTGCAGAAAATGATTTATACGAAAGAATGGTGGAAATTGCTAACGGCAGAGAAAAGTATGTTTATATCAGCCCTGAAAGCAAAGAATACTTAAAAGAATACATTGAAGATTATGCAAAAGGTGGAATGATAGACACTCACTTAAAACAATTTCAAAAGAGATATAAAAAAGATGGAGTAGATGTGTCTAAAACTTATGATAAGGATAGAATACAAATGATTAGTGATGATTACAACAAATTAGATTTAATAAATAACCACGAATATATGGATATGGGTTATTTAGATGTTTATACAGACGGAACTTATATATTATATTCTCCAAGAGATTTTTATGAAAAAGGAGGAGCTACGGACGCTGACTATTGGAAAGATAATAAAGGAGATTTTGCAGGTTATATGGAAATAGATGAAACTGAGGTAGATGACGATTATATAGACAGACATTTTGCAAAAGGAGGAGATATAAGAAAATCAATGTTAAAAAAACCAAGTGGAATTAAGTTTGATGATAGCCGTATGATGAAAAAATTATGGAACGAAAGAGGTTATGATATTCCTTATTTAGAAAGTTTATCAAAAGCAGAATTGAAAGGTGTTTATGATACTGAATTTTACGAAGAAAAAGAATATAATAAACCTTTTTATGATGATGATTTTGCAAAAGGAGGTAAAGTTTATTCAAGAGATGAAATTAACGAAAATGATTTAGATACAATTTTTGTTGAAGGCACTCGCTATGACGGAGATATGTTTTCTGAAAATCAAGAAACAACTGATATTGATTATGTGATAGATAATTGGAAAGATAATAGAAATGTGGCTACTTACAAAATATATTTAAGGTTTAATAATGGAGATGAAAAAGAATTAGTTGAGGGATATTCTTATGCAAAAGGAGGTAAAATACAAATCAACCCAAATAATCATAGGTATCATATATTGGGTTATGTAAAATTCTCTCAAAAACCCGAATTACTTGCTACAACAAATGATAAATCGGAAATAAAAAGGATAGTTAATAAGATAGATTTTGATAAGGACAAGATTTTTGTAACTGACGACAAAGAGGATAGAGTAGTATATAATTATTAGATGTTAAAATCTCTGTTAATAATTTATATATAGAAACAAATAAAGTGTAATAATAGTTATATCTTTGCAATCTCAGCCGAAATTACAAACCAAAATTAAAAAATATGAGCGAACAAATCAATGTAAAAGAATTTCCGCATACTTATTTGCTGAAAAAATACAACCTAAACTCTAATGAGTTGTCTAGCCACACAAAACAACTTTTAACTGACTTTAATAGAGTTATCCGACTTGTAGCTTCTAAAAGTGCAGACGGAAATGTTAAGCTAACTCCAGCTACACAAAACAAATTAGAAACATACGATAGATATATTTGTGAGGGTATATTTGAATACCTAGAGGACGCAGAGAAATTAACTGATAGTCAATCTACCAAAGAGGAAGAGCAAATGGAGGAAAAGAGAGAGGAGGTAGCAGACAAAATGGAAAAGCTACATGAGGAAGCTTTAGAAGAAAATAAACAAAAGACCGAAACCGCACCACCCGTAGAAAAAGAGCAAGAAGAAGAAGTAGAAGCTGCTCCTAAAAAGAAAAGTGGATTGGGGTTTTGGGACTTTAACTAAGACATACTACTAAATTTGTATTTAGTTTATAAACCTTTTGATGAGGTGATTTTTTCTCGGGCGAGTAAAAGGTTGAGAATACTCCCTTTCTCGCCCGACTTTTTATTATGAAAGAAAACGACTTACACCTTGCTATTTGTAATTACATAAAATTACAATATAAAGGAATTATATTTACATCTGAAAATTCGGGATTAAGGGTTTTTTGGAAACAAGCTAAAATGCTCAAAAAGACCCGTAGTTGTTCAGGACTGCCTGACATTTGGATATTAGAGCCCCGTAAAGGCTATCACGGCTTATTATTAGAAATTAAAAGAGAGGGCACTAAAATATATAAAAAGGACGGGGATATGAGAAAAGACGCTCACTTAAAAGAACAAGAGGAAATCTTACACCAACTAAAACAAAAAGGTTATATGGCAGAATTTGTGGTAGGCTTTGATAACGCTAAAGCTATTTTAGATTTTTATCTCGGTTAATAATTCTGTTAATAATTTATATATAAATATAAGTTTTCAACCAAAAAAATAGTATTTTTGTTGAAATTTATACTTAATGGCTAAAACTAATTCAACCGCTTTAATTGAGGAACTATTAAAAACAATAGACAGGGTAGGAATAAAATCTACTATTCAAAGCTTGCGTGATACTCAAAACCTTTTAGACGGAAACCAAATTTTACAAAAGTTTATTATAATTGAAACCTGTAAAGAATTTAGTTTAGCTGAAAATACTTTATTAGAGGGGAGGAAAAACACCCCTAATCGCACTAATGCAATTGGAGCGTGTGCGATATTACTAAAAAGATATTGCAAAATAACTCAAAGCGAAATAGGAAGTGTTTTACGAAAAGATGTTTCAAATATAAATAAGTATATAAAGAAGTTTAATAATTTAGATAGTAAGTTCAAAAACGACATAGAGATTTTAGTGTCTATTGAAAAAATAGAAAATAATATAAATAATTTTAATAGTAAATTAAATGGCTAAAAAAAGAGGACGACCTAAAAAGGATAAGGTAGAGGAAACTCAAAATGAGGAGGTGGAGATAGAGGAAACCACTGCCGATACCGAGCCTACCAACGAGCAAATGGCTGAAACAATACCAGAAACTGAAGCCGAACAAGAAGTAGAAACAACTAAAACAAGTGATAGTAATGTAGTTGGCGACGGAACTTTCTCGGATTACAACCCTTTTGCTGAAAGTGTAGTAGAAAGAGATTACTCTACTCCAAAAGTAGCTAGTGGGGTTGTAGAGGATATAGATGAGCCTCAATTTATTCCTCCAAGTTATGAAGATATTGTAGGTGGAGGAGCAGAGGGAGAGGGAGGAGAGCCTGAGGACTTAGGAAGTCCTTTTGATAATCCTAACCCTGCTTTTAATGAGCTAGAAAATAAAGACAAAAAAATTGCTTGCGAAAGCTTAGTTGATACCGCCTTAGACGCCTACGAGCAGCTTCATAAATATGCGCAGTTTGTAGTAAAGGTAGATGAGGAAGAATTATTACAAAAACATCAAGCAGGAAAAATTGACCTAAACGAAACTATCCCTGTTTCTGAAAATGGAGATACTATGACTATTTCAGAATTTATGGGACAATATAATCAGCAAGGGCAAGAGGCTTTATCTTATGATAAAGAATTTGGATATAAAGTTCGTCCTGCAATGGTTAGAGTTTTTATGAAAAAAGGCTGGGGTATGAGCGACGAGCAATATCTATTATATATGTTTGGAAAAGATATTGCAGTCAAAGTCGGTATTATGTATCAGCTTAAAAAGACCATAAATACAACTTTAGAAACTTTAGAAAAAGCTCACAAACGAAATACAGGAGGAGGAGCAGCTAGCATGCAGCCTGAAATGGACGAATTTGATGATGATGACTTTGATGATGATGACTTATATGAAGCACCACCTCAACCTCCAACTCAATCAAACCCACCGACCCCGACCCCAAGTTTAATTATAGAGGAGCAAGAGCAAATGCCAGAGGACTTTGTAGATAATAGTCATATTATAGATATGCCTGAAAGAAAAACACCTACTATATTGCCAAAGGAGGTAGAAAAAGGAATTAGAAAGGGTAAAAATAAAAATAGAAATAAAAATGACTAAAGCTGAAATAAAAAAACGAAATAAGTATGCTCCAAAAATTCTTATTGGTGTTCCTACATACGAGGGTAAAAATTATTGCTTATCTCAATTTTTAGATAATATAAAAAATTTTTCTTATCCTAAAGACAGAATAGAGATATTTTTTGCAGACAACTCTAAAGATAATACTAACGCCTTAATGCTTAATAAAAAATATAATATAAAATGTTTTTGGAAAGATTATAGCGATATGAGCATGTTTGAGAAAATGGCAGATAGTCATAATCAAATAAAAAGATATTTTTTAGATAGCGAAGCTCAATACTTATTACATTTAGAAAGCGATGTGTTTCCTCCTAAAGATGTAATAGAGCAATTACTTTGGGCTCGTAAGCCCGTAGTAAATGCAATGTATCAGGTCTTTGACGCTTCACACAGACAGCCGTGCATAAAGCTAACAAATTATATGCATGAGTTTAGTCGTTTTTTTGTTAATCATAAAAGCTTAGACGGCTGTTATCATTGGTGGTTAGAGGGAAAACCTCAACCTGTGTTTATTGGAGGTATTGGCTGTTGTTTAATGAAACGAAAGGTTATGAAACACTTTGGGTTTAGATACGATACTACTTTAACTGAAAACTACCCACCTGATAGTTATTTTGCAGAGGACTTGAGAGCTAAAGGAATAAAAAATTATGTGCATACAGGAGTAGTGTGTTTTCATTGGAATAGAGAAGATTGGGGCAGACACTTTGAATATATAGATTATCATAAAAGCGAATAATACAATAATGAAAATTTCCCATATCATTAACCCTGTTATAATGAATAAGAACTCGGACTTATTTTACGCTCAACCTATGACCTTTGAAAGTATGCTTAATGCAAAGAAGTGTGCGGAAAAAATTTCTAATGTAAATATAGAGCTTTTAGCTGCTTGCTATGAGGAGGACGAAAGTATAGTTCCTGACTATATAAAAAAGACAAGTAATTTAACAGCTTCTTTGTTAGATTTAATGCAACCCATAAAACCGAGAAAGCTTCCTTTTATAAAAGATATTTTAGACAGAGCCGTAGAAAGTGATAGCGATTATATTATTTATACAAATGTAGATATATCTTTAACAAAAGAATTTTACACCAAAGTATTAGAGTATATTAAATTAGGTCATGACGCTTTAATAATCAATAGAATAACTATGCCTAAATATAATAATAAGGGCTTAGAGTGGTATTTAGAAAACATAAAGACAGGAAAAAAGCATGCGGGATATGATTGTTTTGTTTTTAAAAAGAGTGCTTATTCAAAATTTATTTTAGGGCACATAGTGATAGGTATAAATTGGATAGATGAAATCTTGCTACGAAATGTTTTAACTTTTGCGTGCAACCCTATCGTTTTACAAAGCCCCTACATGACCTTTCACATGGGAGATGATTTAATTTGGAAAGATAGGGATTACAGCGACCAAAGAAAATTTAACCAATTAGAAGCTTATGCTCTTATGGACGAACTAGCTAATCATAAATTATCAGTATGAAGGCTCTCTATTTAGGAATAATGACGAACTCTACGGGCTTTACATCAGCTTTCAAAGCAAATGTATCAGAATATGAGCAACTATCGTCTAACGACCCTGATTTCAACTCTAAGGCGTGTGCCTTAGCTGATAGATTTAAGCCTGATTTAATTTTTATACAAATACAGCAGCCTAATATAATAACTCAGAAATGTGCAAAATTTCTCAAAAGCTCTGGAGCGTTCGTTATAAATTGGACGGGAGATGTTAGACACCCCATTCCTAAATGGTATTATGAAATAGCAAAACATATAGATTTAACTTGTTTTTCTAATATGCATGATGTAAAAGAATTTAGAAAGGAGGGTTATAGCTCAGAGTTTTTAGAAATAGGTTATGATGAAACCATTTATAATAGTGAGGGAATAACTTATCCGAGTAGAGAAATAGTATTTATGGCTAATAATTATGGATATAATCATTTCCCTGAAAGCAATTACAGAATACAAATGATAGAATTTTTACAAAAAAATTATCCTGTTAGATTTGGGCTTTATGGGCAGGGCTGGAGCAAGAGTAATGGAAATTATAACAGCTCACAATTAGAGGAAGCCGCAATGATAAGAGCGTCTAAAATAGGTATCAATTTAAGTCATTTTAATTACGAAAGATATAGCTCTGATAGAATTTTGAGAATAATGGGGACAGGAGCTATGTGTTTAACTAAAAGATATAGTGGAATAGAATTAGATTATCAAGCAAAAACTCATTTAGACACTTGGGAAACTTTTGATGAATTAAAACTCAAAATAGATTTTTACCTATCTAATGATACGGAAAGAAATAGAATAGCTAAAAAAGGAAACGACTTAATGTTAAAGTCATTTACCTTTAACTCAATGATAAAAAATATACTTAAATTAAATAAAACAAATCAAATATGAAAACAAAATTTAACGACAAAGACAGGAGAGCGAAAGCTGCTGAACAAGCTACAAAAGTATTATTGCCAAAAAGAGATTTTTTAGCAATGATGGAGCATGATAAAACTTATTTTACTGCTATGGAACAGGAACTAGAATACAAAGTTATTAAAGTAGATATTTTGAGTAAAAAGGTTAAGCCTGTGGTAGCTAGTCAAGATAGAAAAAAAATAATATCTAATATAAACGATATGTGTGATTTTGCCGAAACACAAAGAGAGCTTTACGACTTAAAAGGTAAATTGCTTTCTCAATCAAAACTTATTGAAGATAAACAAAATCATTATGACTATGTTTTCTTGCCTCAATATAAAAAAGAGTTAAAGGAATGTAACGAAAACTTTGAAAAAACCCTAAAAAGAGTTAAGGAAATAGGCACTATGGGAATGATTACAGGAGAGGAATATAAAGACATAATAGATAAAATACTTTTTGAAATTGAAGTATATGATTGCTTAGATAAGAAACAGCAGTCAAACGAGGAATACCAGCTAAATAGCTATAAGCCTATGAAGCGTCTTATTTCAGCATACGACAAAAAAGTAGAGGAAATGGCAGAAAAACAAAAATATGAAAATAACTAATTATAGACAGCGCATGCAAATTTGCACAAGATGTCCTAAATACGAGCCAACTTTAGCTAGGTGCCGAGAGTGTGGGTGTTTTCTAAAATTGAAAGCAAGAATAAAATCAATGGAGTGTCCGTTGGGTAAATGGAAATTAAAAACATGGCAATAGCAATAATAACAGCTTTTGGATTAGGAGTAGCGATAGGTATGTATATAGAAAGTCAAATAGATAAGAGATTATGATAGATTATAAATTTTTTACTGACTTTCAAAAACACATATATAAAGAATATGGATATATGCTAGACAAACTAAACCCTAGCACATCTTTTTGGTATTTTAATGCAAGAGATGGCAAAAAAGAGTATAGGAGCATATATTCTCATAACTATTATTTACAATACGCTAAAAGATTTCAAGAAAAAAGACATACATCTCTTAAAATTTTAGAGTTAGGAGTTTATCATGGATATTCTCTTTTATTGTGGCAAAAATATTTTCCTAATGCTGATATTTACGGAATTGATATTGATTTATCTTCCTCTTTTAGAGGGAAAACCCCAAAAGAATTATTAAAGGATAAAGAAAGAATACATCTTTTTGAATTTGACGCATGCGACAAAAAAAAGGTAGATGAATTTGTAAAAGAGAATGGAGCTGACTTTGATATTATAATAGAGGACGGAAGTCATTTAGGACACCACCAAATTTTATCTACTTTCTTTTATCTGCCTTTGTTAAAAAAAGACGGAATAATGGTAATAGAGGATATAGGACTAAATTATGAAGCGGACAACAAAGAATTTATGATAAAAAATGATAATGGGACATCTATGCCTATATACGAATACTTTATGCTTAATTATAAAGAAATAAAAGAAAATGTGAAGCATAAGTTGTTTCCTCTAACGCTAGATAAAGACCATATAAATTTATTAGAACAAATAAATATAGATTGGGAAGCTCCTGTAAATAAAAAAGTTCAGTTTGACGATATGGACTTGCAAGGACGCACTCTTTATACTGATTTTTTAGGAAACTCTAAACTAGCCTTTTTAACTTATAAAAATAAATCATGAAATTAGGAATAGCATATAATATATTTGACGGAGAGGAAATGTTGCCTTTCACTTTAAGAAACCTTAGACCTTTTGCGGGGTTTATTGTGGTCATCTATCAAACAACATCAAACTTTGGAAATAAAAACCCTAATTTATTACCAACATTAGAGAAGCTGAAAAAAGAGGGATTGATAGATATGTTATATTTGTATGAGCCAAAAATGGAATATGAAAAAGGTAGTAGTCAAATAAATTGGAAAAGTGGAACTCTCAATGAAATAGAAAAAAGAAACATAGGACTAAAGATATGCAGAGCTAATGGCTGTGATACTTATATGACTTTAGATTGCGATGAGCTTTACGACCCTGATGAGTTTAGGTGGGCAATGTTTGATTTTGAAATGGGGGGCTATGACACATCATTTACCCAACTCCTGACTTATTATAAATTACCTACTATGCAAATAGACCCGCCTGAGGATTATTATGTTCCTTTGTTTTATAAATTAAAAAAAGATACAAAGCACGAATACTTTGATACTTACCCTGTGCATATAGATAGAACTAGAATGGTAAAAGCGGGATATGCTAAAGTTTATAAAAGGAAAGAAATACAAATGTATCACTACGCTTATGTAAGACATAATCTTATTAGTAAAGTTAATAATTCCTCCGCTCAATCTGACGAGAATAGCTCTAAAGAGATTATTAAAAGATATGAGGATTGGAAATCAAAAGAGGACGGAGCGTTATGTATAAATATGATAGAAAATAAATTGATAGAAGTTGAAAATAAATTTAATATAAAGTTATGAGAGAAGCATTATTAGGCGTAGCTGTAGGTAAAAAAGGTTGCGGAAAAACTTATACTACCTTACAACTAATAGGACACTATATAAAGGGAGGTTTAAATATAAAGCCAAGACGAGCTTTAATAATTGATGTAAATGATGAGTTTGAAAGTGTAAAAGCAATTGCTCCCAGCGATGTAGCTTTGTTTTCACACCACCCAAAAATAGAGTGTAGGAGAATAAGACCTTATAATGATGACGGCAGTAAAATGACCTTAAATGAAGTTGCGGACTGCTTGTGGAATGTATTAAGAGATTATAGAGGAGGATTATTACTTATTGAGGATATAAATAAATATGTGGGAGATTATCTGCCAAACGATTTGGTTGGAGCTCTCTGCACTAACCGACACTCTAATTTGGATATTGTATTACACTTTCAAAGTATAGGTAGGGTAGGGACTAAGATTTGGCAAAATATAAATTGGATAAGATTTCATAAAAATACGGATAGTGTAGATAGACATAAAAAGAAATTTGAGGATAAATGGGAAGCTTTTAAGATTTGCGAGATATTAGTTAATAAACAATACTTTGCAGGAAATAAATATATTTATTTGACTTATGATACTGATACCGAAACAATAAAGGGTAATTATTCTCCAAAAATGATGAACGAAGCTATAGATGAATACCTTGCCTTAAATTACTCCAAAAAAGTAAAACCACTCTTAAACGCTAGGGACGCTAAGGGTAAAAAGAAATACAAAGCAGCTGACGCTCTTAAAACTGCTAAAGCACAAATTAAAAAAATGTATCTATAAAGTTTTCATTTTTTTTTCAACTCTTAACTTATTGATTTTCATTTTGTTATAAGATTTTCAATACTCTTATAGTATATGCTATGGTATAAAATAATTTGTATTTAAGTAAAAGAAATAACTATATTTGTTCCCGAATTAAAGTCCCTACTTTGCAGTAGAGAAAAATTACTTTTTATTAACTTAAAAATTGTTTAGAAATGAACGCAAACATCAAAAATTTATTATGGACGACTTTAGCCGTGGTTATTGGGCTTCAACTTAATACGCAAGTAACTAAGATGATGGCTAAGAAAGCAGCTCCAGCGTCTGATGATGATGAGGCATAGTATCTAATTTGAATTAGAGAATAAGGTCTTATCAACTATTTACAAAATGGTAGTATGTATTAACGAAGCTTTCAATAGCTTCATATTTATTAACAAATTAAAATTGAAATACAAATGGATTTAAGAAAATACTTTGTAGAAGCACAAGAAGAAGCTAATGACGAGTTTTTCAACTATGACGGAGATAATGGTTATGATGATTATGATGACGACTTTGACTTTGTAGATGACAACTTTGCTGGCGATGATGATGAAGATTTTGATATGGCAGCAGGGAGCGGAGGAGCACCAACATCTCAACCTTATATCGTATCAGTTGAAAACACTATCACGGCAGCGGCAGCAGCAACAGGTGCAACAATTTTAGGGTCTTATGCAAATATAAGCAACTCCTCTCCTCGTTTTGGAAACTTTGATGGGTGTTCTATCACTATGGGAATTTCAGGAATTACATATTCTGAGTTCTTATATCAAGCGATGAACAAGCCATTCATTGTAGGTCTTACTTATTACCAAGCAAGTGGAACAAATGCAGACGCTCAGGTATTACAAACTTTAACATTAGTTCAAAAAGATGTTAATGGTAATATCTCGCAGAAAACATTAGTGCCAACGATAGACCCGTATCAGCAGCAAAGTTCTGTAATTGCGATTAAATTCTCATATAAGATTGATGGTTTTACATCTATTCTTATTTCGGGAGTTGAAAGAGCAACTACTGCAAAAATTTACTTATACCCTGCGGAAACAGCTAGCACAGCTAGAAGTTTAACAGGTCGTAGAGTAGTAGCTGGATATGGAAACCCTAACATTGTTAAATCTGACAAGCTTACTCTTTCAGGGTCAGCTTTAAGAGCTTTAAGTGCAGGCAGACGAAGAAGAAGATAATTTTTTCTCGTTTATATGTTAGATAAATCATTTACGATTTGTCCGCCTTTGTTAAAAGGGCGTCTTTAATAAAAGAAAGAGTTAGGGGATTGTTGCTTCGGTAGCGAGCAACTAACTCTTTCTTATTTAATAAAGAAAAAAAAATTATGAGTTTTGATTACAATAGTTTTGACGCATTTGATAAGGAGTTTAATAGACCCCAGCGTCGCAAGATAGAAAGAGCGGTGCCACAAGCCCGCAAGAGGATAACTATATATGAGTATTTAGCAAGTAGAGTGCCGTCAGACGCGCACTATACAATAAATAAATTTGGTAAATACAGAAGAGCTAGAAATGAAAGAGAGTTAGAGTATCAATTAAAGGACTTTGTAAAGACATTTGGGGATAATGGTCTAAAAGAATTAGCTAATATACACCCAGACAAAGATTTATTACAGATACATTGCAAGAAATGTAGCGATATAGATAGAAAAAATAATGATATGAGTTCTTTAATGGAAGCTCAGTCAAAAATGATGTTAAATGCAAGTGGAGGTCAATCGCCTGCTACACCGCCAGTAGATAACACAGATAAAATAGTAGGAAAAGTAAATGCTAATATGCTTGTTATGGGAGGTTTTGTAATTATGGCAGTGGCTTTAATAATTAAATTTAAGAAATAATGATATATAATAATTCAAATTTTATAGAAACATATAATAACGCTAATGGTAGTGGAGCTCAAAACTTAGCTCTTAACGAATTTACTCAAATACTAGGGACTAACCCTGATGTAGTAAAAGGGGCTTTGTTAGACGCTGGAATTAGAGTGCCTTATGATGTTAGTAATGACGGAGTTGTAAGAGCTATTAGAAATAATAGTAGCAATCCTAAATTAAAAAAATATCTTGGAGCAATTGTTGTAGCGTCCGCTGAAGTTGATAGCTACGACCATTTTTTAGGTAAAAAGAAAGACGGAAGCCCAAGAGCAGGAACTAAGTTTTTTAGTAATATATTTAAGAAAAAAGAAAAAGACCCAAACAAACCAAAAGGAAAAGGTTTTTTCGGGGGAATTTTTAAGAAAGACCCTGCAACAGGAAAGAGTAAGTTTGGTAATTGGGCTAATAAAAATAAAGAAAGTATAAATGATGTAGGAGGCTCACTTTTAAGTGGTTTAATGAAAAAGAAAAATAGTGAAGATGTAGTGGAGGGAGCTAATTATTACGGGAACAGAGGAAATGGTAATCCGCCTACAACAGGTAAAAAACCTATGAGCATGCTTGTAAAAATAGGAATAGGAGTAGCGGTTATTGGAGTTCTTGCTTTTGTTATATATAAAACTAGAGGAAAAAGAAAATAAAATCTTGTATGAAAAAGCAAGAAAAAAAAGTTATATCGGAAAATTTACAAACCATTAAAGATATAGGAGGGAACGGACTAGCTAAAAAGGTCAAAAAGAAGTGGAAAAAAAACATAAGGGGAGCGATTGCTGGAGGAGTTGTCGGTTTAATCGTAGGATTAGCAACTAGAAAAAACCCTGTTGTTTTTGGTATAATAGGTTTGATAGTAGGTAGAATAGTAATAAATAAAACTAAATAATGAGTAAAAGTGCAAACCAACTATACAAAGCGAGTGGAAGCGAACTAACCTTTAAGGAGTGGCTTCAAGCAGAACAAAAAAACGGAGCATTAGCAGACCATGAAAAGATGTTTAATGCGGACGGAGATAAGGTAGATGAAGTAGTGCAGGTTAAAACAAAAAAACCTACCACTAAAAAAGCAAAACAAAGCTTACTTAAAAACAATTTGATTGGAATAGTAGCTTTGGGTTTAATAATATATGGGCTAACGAAGTATAGCTCAGAGGCGGCAGAATAAAAGGGGGTTAATGATAAAAAAGGTTGAATTAGGGGAAAGACCCACAAATTTAGAAATAGTTGTAGAGAGCAGGAGAAAAGTAAAACTATGGATAAAAGTAGCTGACGCCGAAAGAAAAAACACTTTTTACACAAAAAGGTTTAGTAATGTAAAAGGTAAAAAATCGTTCTTTGTAAAAATGCCACAGGCACCAATGTATGCAGATGTTATAGTTTATAACGACCGCTTTGGGATTGATAAGTATGACGACACTTATAGAGTGTTAGAAATAAAATCACACCCCTTAGAAGTTAATCCTTTGCAAGCGAGTAAAAAAACAAAATCATTTATTCGTTTTGCTCAAGAGTTTTCTGACGAAGCAGGATATATGCCCGCTAGTAGTAATGGAGAATTATATCGGAGCAATAATGGGAAGTTTAAAATTATTTATTTTGATAAAATAAGAAATCAGAATAATAAAGTAATTTCTACTCCCGCTAGAATATCCCAAGTAACAGGGAAAATAGAGGTAAGTGCAAAGCAATTTGTTCCTTACACTATACCTATGAGAATGGCGATATTATTGCACGAATACTCTCACTTTAACCTCAATAAAGAGCCAAGTAATGAGGAGGAGGCGGATAAAAACGGATTGAAACTATATTTAGCTTTAGGTTATCCTACGATAGACGCTTACAATGTATTTCTAAATGTTTTTAGAAGAAGTCCGAGCTTACAGAACAAAGAAAGATATGATAGATTAGATAATTTTATTAAAAATAATAAAAATGGCAACAAATAATACACCCGCTCCAGCAACACCAGCTGCTAGCAATATGCAAAAAATGGGAGCCGCTACAAGCGTAATACCTCCGCAGGCGTGGTTTTATTTAATTGGAGTGCCTATATTAGTTGGAGGAGTATATTTTATTCTAGTAAAACCCTTAATGCTTAAGCTTGGAGGTCTTACACAGGCAGATAAATTAGCTGATAAACAAAATGATAAAATGAAAAGACAGCCTTTTTGGACGCCAGCATATTATAAAAGTTATGGAGGAAACACCTTACAAACTTGGGAAGCTGCCTCTTTTGCTACAAGAATATATGATTGTATGCACGCTTGGAATAGTTGGCAAACACCTTTTGGTTTTGGAACTGATGAAGCTTGTGTTGCAGGTGTTTTTAATTTATTAGGAAGTAAGGGAAATATAAGTATGGTGTCTGAGCAATATTCTTTATTGTATAACAAAGATTTATATAATGATATGGAAAGCGAAATGGACGCTACAGAAATATTGCAAATAACACAAAAAATAAGTCAGTATGCAAGTTAATAACCCTATAACCCCACAGGGAGGAATAAACCCAAGAACGAAAGCTTATTTACAAATAGGATTGTTTATAGGTATTGTTTATGTAATGTATAAGGTAATTAAAAAAGAAGCTGCAAAACAGAAAATTTTGAGAGAAATGGGTAATATGAATACTATTACAAATAACGAGTTAGGAAATTCAGGAGGTCTTATTGTCCCAAACCAATGTCAATCTTTTAACGCAGCTATACCAGCAGAGGCTTTAAGGGACGCAATGGAAGAAAATGCATTTTTAATTTTTGGGAATACAGACGAACAAAAGATATTTTCTACACTAGAGGCTTTAACTTGTGAGCAAAGAAAGTGCGTGAGGCAATACTTTAATATGCATTATGGAGAGGGACAAACATTATTTCAATGGTTTGACGGAGATTTGAGCGGAAGTGATTTAACTAGAGCAAAAGGATATTTTGATTGTGATTATGTAATACCTGATGAATATTTATAAGATATGGCAATGAGTAAAAAGAAAATATTATTTTTTACCATTGGTTTTTTAGCCTTTGGAGTAGCAGGATATTTTGTTATAAAAAGGTTTGGTAAAGGTGGTAAAAATAAAAATATAGGAGGACTACCTTTTACTAATAATACAGAGGGTAATAGGTTTAGAGCTTGGATAAACGATAATTTTCCTGCCTATGCTCAAAAGATAGATTTAGACAGAACAGGCTCGTATAATAACGCTTATGTGCAACAAGCATGGGATAAATACGGAGCTCAATATAAAGTATAATAAATAAGAACTAAAAAAAATAAAAATTATGGCAAGTGCAAGAGCAAAAATAGGAAACATAGCAGGTAAAAGAGGTATTTCAATGACGAACGCTAAGAGATATTATTATGATAGATTAGACGCTGAAGCTAGAGGAGAGAAATTACCTTTTTATAAGTGGGCGAAATCTAATCTTGGTTACTCTAATGTAGAGGGAGATACAGAAGAGCCTATGGGAGCGAAACCAAAGGGTATGTTAGCAAAAGCTTGGAAAAACCAAAAGCCTTTAGTAATAGGTATAGCAGCAGTAGTAGGTTATTTTGTATATAAAAGATTTAGTAAATAATAAATATAAATTAAAATTAAAAATTAGAAATTATGGCAACAAAAAAAGGAGTAGTAGGAACAGCAGTTAGTTTAGTAATGGTAGGAGTATTATTTTTTGTAATAGGATATTCCTTAAAGAAAGGCAAAGAGAAAGCAGCTTAAACATTAAATAAAAAAAATTAGAAATTATGGACGGAAAAGTAAAAACTATATTATGGAGCGCAGGAGTTCTTGCGGTTGCAGGAGTTGGCTTTATGATGTATAAAAGAATGGCAAATAGAAAGAAATTTACAATGCCACCTTTAGATGACTATACCGCACCACCACCTAGTGGTTTAGGGAGCGGAAGTAGCGGAAGTAATGGAAGTAGTGATGAGCCGACATCTCCTGTATGGACGCCAGCGGCAGCAGCACAAAACATATATGATAGTATGAAAGGGGGAGGGACTGATGAGGACTTATTCTTTAATACTGCGGAGCCGTTAAGTTCATCACAAAGAACAGCGGTTAAAAATTACTTTAATGAAAATTTAGGAGAGGGAGATACTCTATGTGAGTGGATTGAGGCAGATTTTTCTATGGGAGATGAGGACAAAGCATTAGCTTTATTCGGTTATCCTACAGGAGCATGGTATAGTAATTGTTAAATATAATAATTAAAAAACAGAAATTATGGCAATGAAAAAAGGACTAAAAATAGGACTTAGCATATTAACGATAGGAGTTACAGGGACACTTGTTTATATGATGATAAGAAAGAGAAACAAAACCAAACAATTATCGGTAGCAAGCAACAACTTAACGACGCAAGATAAGCAACAAGTAATTAACAATCCTGTAAATGCAACGGATAACCCTCCAACTACAACTCAAATACAAGCTGTAGTTAGCTCAGGTAATATTCCGTTTAAGAACAGAACAGAGGGGAACGCTTTTAGAGCTTGGATAAACGATACTTACCCTAATTATGCTACAGAAATTGATTTAGACAGAACAGGAGCGTATAACAACTCTTATATCAAGAAAGCTTGGACAAAGTATGGAACTGAATATACTCAATCAGCTGCTTCGGGAGAAGTTAAAGCGGCTGTAGCTACACAAGTTAATGAAGCTTCAATATTGGGCAATATACTTACAGGAGGAGGAATGGTAGTTAATGTTTTATCAGGAACAACAGGAATTGGCGTGCCAAATAACCCTGATGACGCTAAAGCAAACGCTGAAGCATTAAGAGATAGTATGCAGGGTTATGCTACTGATGAAACATTATTTTGGGGTGTTACTAATAATCTAAATACCAATCAAAAGAAAGCCACTAGAGATTACTTTGATAATTATTTAGGGGAAGGCGAAAATTTAGGAGATTGGATAGCAGGAGATTTCTCTTTTGCAGCTGAAGATAATGCTTTAGGTGCATGGGGTTATAATTGTGGTTATTTTGGAAGTTGCTCTAAAACCCTATTGTTTTAAAAATTAAAAAAAATTAGAAATTAGAAATTAGAAATTATGGCGAAAGCAAGCGAGGAACAACAACAATCAAGTTTAATATGGCTTTTACTTTTAGGAGGGGGAGCATATTTACTTTGGAGATATACTCAAAAACAAAAGAAATTAAGAGAGGGACTTGCCGCACGAGCGGGAGCTGTGTCTGCTGGAAGTGGAGGCGGAAGCAGTGCTTGGTCGGGCTCAACGCCATCTTTTCCTGTTAGCACTGGAAGTGGCGACGGAGATACGGAAATAAATATATCTACGGGAGGCGGAAGCGGAACAGGAAACGGAAGCGGAACAGGAGGTGGAAATGGAAGCGGAACAGGAGGCGGAAACGGAAGCGGAACAGGAGGTGGAAATGGAAGCGGAACAGGAGGCGGAAATGGAAGCGATAGAGGTGTTTCGGGTTGCACAAACCCAAATGCTAGTAATTATAATTCTAATGCCACTATTGATGACGGGAGTTGTATTATAATTCCTGCTACCATTAAAGGTTGCACAAACCCAAATGCTACTAATTACAATCCTAATGCCACTATTGATGACGGAACTTGTATAATAGACCCAGACCACCCAAGTAATGACCCAGCAGGAGGAGGAGGTAGCTCTTCATCAGGAGGAATTGACCCCGATACAGGAGCAAGCTCATCATCAGGAAGTTCGTCAGGAGGTGCAGATGTGCCTATGAGAACAACAACAACATCAACACCACCAGCAACACCAACTAGAACTACAATGGGAGCTAATCCTAGCGGAATGAGTAAATTTGTAGATTTTGACGGCGAAGCAAATTTTGACGCTAGAAACAAATTAGATTTTGACGGAGAAGTTGAATAATAAATAATAATAATATGAACTCAGAGGAAATACAAGATTTAGTAGAAAGCATGCCACAGGACGAGCAATCATCTTTGGCGTTAGGTTTTTATAATTTTGATAGATACATGCAAAAAGAAATGGATAGAGATTATGCAACCTTTGTGCCACATGGTTGGAGTTCTTCTCAGCCGTGGGGAGAGTATGATGTAAATTCCGATTACTATGATGAGTTTAGCGATGGAGATACATCTGCCGATAGTAGAGAGAGTGTTAATGGAGAGTGGGGAGCTAAACATGATTACGGGAGAGTAGATAATTTTTCAGATGAGGAATATGATTACTTTTTAACTAAAAAAGCAAGAGCTCGTAGAAAAGTAAGAAAAGATTTAAGAAAAGGAGGAATGAGTAGAAAAGACGCTAGAAAAACAGCGGTTAAACAAATTCCTAAAGACAGCCTTAAAACTATTGCTCAAAAAAGTTTAAAAAGAGCTGGCTCTACTCTAAAAAGTGTAGGTAAAGTTGTTAAAAGTGGAGTTATGTTTATTCCTCGTCAGTCATATAGAGGGCTATTAGCCTTAAATTATAGGGGGTTTGCTACTCGTCTTGCTTATATAAAAAAGAACGACCCCAGCCTTTGGAAAAAAGTAGAGGATAAGTGGAAAGGAATAGGAGGAAAGGTAAGTAGTTTAGAAAAAGCAATAAATACAGGAAAGGATAAAAAGCTGTTATTTTGTTTTAGAGCATGTAAAGCTAAACATAATAAGAATTATATAAAGAAAAATTTTAGTGGAGCGGCAGGTATTGAGATAGATAAAAACGCTTTATATAGTGCCTTAAACGAAGCTCATGGATATTCTAATGCAGTTTGTGCTGGAGCTTGTATTACCGCTTCTTATGTAGCTTCGGCTTCTGCCGTAATAGGAACTATTGGAAGCACCATTGGAAAAGTAGGAGAAACAAAAGCTATGAGAGATGAAACGGAGCGTCAATCAAAATTAGATGATGAGCAAGTTAAGTTAATGGCTCAGCAACAGGGTATAGATGAGGAGCAGATGAAGCGACAGCTTGATATGGAAGAACAGGCAATAATGGCAGAATTAGACCCTATCAATCAAATTATGCAAAACCCTGATTTAACTCCTAGCGAAAAAGCGGAGGCGGTAAAGCAAGTAAAAGACGGGTTAGAGGGAAAAAGTAAAAGAGATATAAAGAAATACGCTATTGTAGGGGGGATTGCCCTCGTAGCTATAGTAGTGTTAGCAAAAGCTTTTAAAAGATAAAAGCGAGAATAATTAAATAATAACTAAAAAAAAAAATTATGGGTAATTGTTGTAGTAATTTTGTTGGAGATGACGATAATACTGGCATGGAGCTAGAGGGTAGTCATCATATCAACGCAGACGGAGGCTTTGATATGGAAAGCAACGAACTAATGGAGGATATAAATTCTCTTAACGCAAGTGGAGCCAATTATGGCGATATGAACTTAGGCTTTGGAGAGGACGCAGGTTGGGAAATGGGCACAGGAGCAACCTCTTATACAGGAGGTATAGATGTTCAGGGTGGCTCAGCTGGGGACGGCGGCTCTTGGGTAAATCAAATGTCTGATTTTGACGGAGAAGTTGAAAATGGAGATGAGTTTGATTATTTCTTAACTAAAAGAATGAGAGGCAGAAGAAAGTTAAGAAAATCATTAAGAAAAGACGGAGGTCTAACTAGAAAAGAAGCTAGAAAAAGTGCTTTAGCGTCTATTCCTAAGCAAAACTTAATTAAAACTATTGGCAATGCTATGAAAGGTAAAACTAGCCCTGAAACGCAAGCTCTAATAGACCAAGGCTTACTAAGTTCTAATAAAAACATTATGGCAGGACAAGTTAGCGAAGCGGTAGCGGAAAATGAAGCAGAGGGAACTCAAGCGGGAGCTGATGTAATGGGAACTATAACTGACGCTCTTGGAAATATGGGAGCTTCTACACCTACACCAGAACCAGTGGCAGCAACAGAGCCTAAAAAAGCAGGTATGGGAACTATGATGTATGTAGGTATTGGAGCTGTAGTTTTAATTGGAGCTTACTTTGCATTTGGAAAGAAGTTAGGAATTAGAGGATAATTAGTAATATGCGTAGAGTGCTTTTCCTTATAGGTCTAGGCACTTTAGGTTTAGGTATATATAAGTTTTATCTCCGTCAAATAGAAATTTTAGAGGACTTTGATTGGAGAATTACTAATATGAAAGTGTTAAGCTTAATGCCTATTCTTAAATTGCAGATGACTTTTAACATTACTAATAAAAGTGAGCTCACGGCTACGATTGAGGGCTACGATATAGATGTTTTGGTAAATGGTAGAAAGGTATCTAACATTAGAAACGCTGATGTAAGTAAGGAGTTAAAGGGGTTTGGAGGAACGACAGGGTTTAATTTAATAGCAGATGTGCAATACGCAGATTTGGGAATAGGGACAGGACAATTTAAGCAGTTGTTAAGTGGTGTTTTAGATGATGTAAAGAACTCTACTATAACATTAAAGGGTCATGTAGATATTAAAAGAGGTTTTATTTCTTTACCTAAATATCCTGTTGATATTGTATATAAATTAGAGGAGTTTGGTCTTTAAAAAAAAAAGTGTAAATTTGTTCTTAAATATAAAAATATAAAATTATGTCTTTAGAAACACAAACCAAAAAAATTATGAGCTCTGCAATAGAGAGATATGCTAAAGAAGAAAAGGTAGATACTAACCAAGTTCAACTTTTAATTTACACTGATAACCCTGATTGCGAGCCAAGATATAAAGTTCTTATACATAATAAACCATTGAAAGATGTTTCCTTTAATGAGATATTAAATGTAAAATTAGATTTTTTAGGGAGAGAGTTAATAGCTACTCCATTTATTGTAAGCTCCTTAAAAAAACTAATAAGAGAAACAAATTGTAGTTATGAAGAAGCAAATGTTTTGATTTACACTACGGATAAAGATAGCGTAGATAATGTCAATCTTTATTTCTTTATAAATACAACAGCTGCAAAATCAATGACCTTTAAGGATATATTTGCAGACATAGCATAAATTGAAGATGAATAATAAAAATAAAAATTACCAAGAATGAGCACATTACCAATAGATACGCTGAGGTTTCAGTCGCTAACAGCAGCCAGCACTTCTACAACTCTTAACGCAGGGTTATATTTTACAACCATAATTAACAATGGTGCTAATAGCATAAGCGTTTTTCAGTCAGGAGATAGTTTTTCTGTCGCTCTAACTATTGCTTCAGGGCAAGGTATTAGTTTTGCAGCAGCTTCTAGTGAGGTTTTACCACAATTAAAAATAACAACAGGGACAGGAACAACACTCGTAAGTGTAATAACAAACTAATTATGAAAATAACATTTATAACAGAGGGAGTAAGTGGAGGAACGGACACCAATACTAATATAGGTAACACTGATTTAACCCAAACTGACGCTGAAAGAATTTTTACCATTGCAGATGACGGGACTTTATTATTTAAAAATTCGGAAGCTGTTGAGGTTATTAGTTTAGCTAATTCTGGAGCTAGATTTAGAATAGGAACAGCTGCAGATAGATATACAATGCCCAATGCTAAAGCAGACGCTCAATATAAAGCTCTTGTTTCTCAGGACGCTAGTGGGACTATGGGTTTTCAACAGCAAACTATACAGGGAGGAGCAGCTTTTGTTATTTTGAGTGGAAGTGTAGGGACATTTAACGGGACTAATTTTCTATTTTTTAAGAAAAATGGAGGAGCAGGGCTAGAAGGCTCGTCTTTAGCTATTGGAGCCGCTAATATGACTAATTTAGAAATGCAGATTTGGGACGGAAACAGAGTGCCTTCGGCTTTTCGTTTTGTAGGAATAAGGGACGCTGGAGCAGCTGACGGCTGTAGTTTAAGTATTTTTCACGGCACTCCCAATGCAAGTGGAACGAGCGTTACATTTACAGAGGGAGCGGACTTAGCGACGGGCTTATTATCTACCGATACCGCTAATTTTCAAACAGCAAGTGGAACTATAGCAGCAAGTGATTATTCAGGCATGGCAGCGGGAGATTTTTACCTTTTCGGATTGCAAAATATAAATCAAAGTATGACTACCATGAAAGTATGGCTAACTATATATTTTTCAGATGTAGTAAAATATTAACAGATAATGGAAAGTAAAGAATATAAAGAATTGAAAAAAGAAATTACGAGCATGCAAAAAGACATGAGCGGAATGTGTGATAAGATAGATAAAATACATTTGGCTCTGGTGGGAGATACTAAATTCGGACAAGATGGCTTAGTTAGAATGGTAAAAAAACATGAGGAGTGGTTAGAAAAGCAAAAATATATGTATGCAAAGATATATGGAGGAATGATAGCTGTATCTACAATTACTACTTTAGTAATTAAATTTTGGGATAAAATATTTTAAAATGGCTTATAGCGGAGGAAAAGAAATATCAAATTCATTTACTTTAGAACTAAACAATCTAAATGGAGCTTCAGAGGAGGAAGTAAATCTATTTAATTTGGGAGGAGAATTAGACGAGCCTATATTAACCCCTAAATCTGTTAATTATATATTTCAAAATTTAAACCCGTTTAGAGGAGAGTTTTTAATTTCTCCTAACCCACCTAAAACTTATGAGGATATAACTCTTTTTGGGGCAACCTATTGGAGATTTCAAAACCTTGCGGGAGATACTATTACCACTGCAACTCTGCCCTCAACATCAAATCTTAATGATATAAACGCCGCTCTAAAAACGGCTTTTAAACCCATAGGAGGGTGGGCAGATAACATATCAGTTGTTTTTGATTTTGATTTAGGTAATGACCCTATTACAGGAGCTGCGTTTCCCATGAATGCTGTTGTCTTATATGATGAGGACTTTGATATGACTACTATAGCTAATAAAGGCATAAGGTCAATAAGACAATTTGGAAGCTTAGGAAGTGCAACTCAGATTGTTCCTACAACTACAACGGGCAGCGACAACAAAATAGAGCCTGCATTTAAAACAGGAGTAAAAGGAGAGGCGGCTGGAGTGCTAATAACACCTAGAAGTGGATTAGAGTATGGAGAGATTTTAGAAAGTCAAAACGGACAGGTTTTAGACATTAAAACAATAAATTTTATTATTTCTAAATCTTCTACTGCCAACGATATTACCCAACAGGAGCAGGTTTATAATTGTTTTACTTTCAAAAAGAAAGATATTAACGGAAACACCATAGAATATAGAAAATGCCCTGTGGTAGATGTATTTTCTAATCCTGATATAAATGCTATTGACGATATACAATTAGAGAGAAAGGCAGATATTTATACTTTAGACGGAAACACTACTCTAAGCTATACTTTAAGAGAAGGAATATCAGTTATATTTTCTTCGGAATATACAAAATTGACGAACTTACTGCAACAAAATGAGGAGGGGCAAGAGATTATACAGGTAGAAAAGAAAAATATAAAAAAGAATAGATTAGCTACGGGATATGCTCTTAATAAAGAGTTGATAACAGCAGAGGAAAAAGAAAAAGAAAATGAATTTAATTTTAGTGGCTCAAATAAAAAAAAAGCCCCTCAAATATATTACGCAACAGCCTCCTATTGTTTGGAGGAGTTGCCTTACTTATGTTATTAACTAAAAAGAAATAGAAATGAAAGATGTATTTATTATTTTGGTATGTGTAGTGGTGGTAATAGCAATTATTGCTATAAAGATGTTTAAAGCACACCATATACTAGGCAAAAGGGCTGTAAAATTAAGACATAAACAAAATTTGTCCGAAAAATATAATCCTCATGTAGTAAGAGGTAAGGACGGCAGATATAAGAGTGTAAGAAGTCCTCATCTAAACAAAAGATAAAATGATAGGAGAGGGGAGTAATAAAAAGATATTAGGAGGATTGCTAACTTTAGGAACTTTAGTTGGTCTAACTATTGCTGGAGGTTTTATTATTAGAGGATATTTAGATATATTAAGAATTAAGGCTATTAGAAAGGAATTAAAAACATATAGCAATGAGTGAAGAAGTAGAGGAGGTTAAAGAGGAGGTTGTAGAAGAAACTCCAATAACCTCTGAAAAAGAGGGAGAGCAAAAAGACGCTAGAGAACAGGAATTAGCTGCTAGAGAAGCGGCTGTAGAACAAAAGGAACAAAAAATAGAAAAAAAATCAACTCTTAGTTGGGGTGCAGCAACAGGAGGGTTAATAATTGCACAAGAAGATTAAATAAAATTATGAATAATAAGAAAAAAGTATTATTAGTTGTAGGGCTCGGTCTAGCAGGCGTAGCTATTTATATGCTAATGAAAAAGAAAAAAGAAAAGGAAGAAGCTCCTAAACAAGCTGACCCATTAGATAATCCGATAGTAGGAGCTTATCAGGGAACTAAACCTAGAAGTGTAGGTAATTCAACCTCAACTGATATAGTAGTGCCTCCTACCACTCCAGCAGAACAACAATATACATGCGTTCCTGCAATGGATAGTGAGGGTGGAGGTAAAGGAAAATACATCAGTATAGATGACCCGCATACACCTAAAAATATAGAAAGCCAACGCCGACAGCTAATAACAGACCAACTAAGTGTTGGAGATACTATCTATTTGGACGGCAATAGTTGTAAAATAAAGAAGTTTTGGAAAGATAGTCAGGGCAGAAACGCCGCTATTCAATGTGAAAATCACACCAACAGAACATTTAATAATAATTCAAAAATTTGTTGGTAATTAAAAAAAAAAAAATTATGAAAACATTAGATTTAAGTTTAGAAGATAACGAGTTTGATAACTTTATATCAAGAAGAAGAAGAAAAAAAAGTATATTTAGTAAGTTAAAAGCAGCAAGGTCAGGAGCAGTAAAGTCAGGAGGAGCCAGAACAGGAGGAGCAGTAAGTGCAGGAGCCTTAGGGTCAAGACCAGTGAAAAAATCGTCCTCTGGGAATAGCCCAAAGATTGGAGGTTTTGGTGCAGCTATAGCAGCTAAATTAGGAAGATGTATAACGCAAGTTGCAACACAAAACCCTGAATTTGCAGGTTTAGGAATGGACACAAGTGCAATTAACGCTTTATCAGCTAGCGAGAAAACAAGATACCAAAGCCTTATGGCTGCTTGCTTGAGTAAAAAGAAAACAGACCCTAATAGACCAGCAGGAAGTGGAGTTAGAATTATTCGTCCTACTGATTATAAAGGAATGGCACAATCAGGAATGTCCCAATCCCAAATAAATAGATTTAAAAGAGCAGAACAGAAAAGAATAGATAATGCTAAAGTATCTACTACTATGTCGCCACCAACAGGAATGCCACCAACCCAACCACCACCGAGAATGGCAGACCCGAGCCTCGGTCTTGATACTCCTGATGTTTTACCTGATAGTCCTGATGTTTTACCTACAACGGGTGGAGAAATGCCTCCTCCAAGACCTGCTGTAGCACCAACAGAGGATAAAAAAGGAAAGATGAAAAATTATTTACTGATAGGAGGACTTGTAGTAGCAGCGTTTATAATATATAAAAGTGTGTAATATGAAAATAGATTGGATAAACTCTTGGAAAAAGGGAAATAAAAAAGATACGATATATGATATATCTGTAAGATTAGGAAGATTAACAATTTTAGAATTATATTGTAATCCTAAAGTAGAACATAGATTTATGATACTAAACTTAGGTTTTGAATTATGCGTGTGTGGAGAAAAGTGTAAAACTAAAAAAGATTGTAAAAAATAAAAATAAATAAATATGGCAAAGAAACTATACACACAAGCAGAGCTTAATAAAGCGGTTAGAGAAGCAAAAGCTAAAATGAAAAAAGGGGGAAAGGTAAAAGGAAAGAAAAGACCTTTGAACGCTTACATGAAAGCGGTAAGTAAAGCTCGTAAAAGTGGAGCTTCTTCTTTTACTTATAATGGTAAAACTTATAAAGCAAAGAAAATGAAAACGGGAATGGTAGTATATAAAAGTTAAAATAAATAATTAAAAAAAACTAAAAAAATGTATTTGAATTTAGACGAAAACGAGTTTGATAACTTTTCTACAAGAAAAGAAAAAAGAATAGCCGAAGCACTTTTAAGAGGTGGAGCTGCTGAAGTGAGAGCAATGAAAGCTATAAGAAGAAAATGTAAGGAAATGTTAGCTACGGCTAGATTTTCTAGTAGAGCAGCAAAAAGAGATGCTTTGAAAGAGTGTATTATGCAGACAAGAGAGGACTTATTAGGAGGGTTATAATAGAATGAAGTTTAACCACCCTACCGACACCAAAGCTTTTTTACTAGGCGTCTGTGCGTCTATTACTGCGGTTATTTTATGGGATATAATAAAAAATAAAACGAAAATTTTAGATTTTAATAAAAATGAGAATACTTAAAAACCCGTATATATTACTTGGTCTATTAGGAATAGGTTATTTTTGGTATAAAAGGAAACAAATACTCAAAACTAATCCTGCAGCTAAAAAGCCCGTAGAGGAAATGAAAGACACCTTTGTAAGTGAAAGTGAGCCTGATATGATAGCGGTGGGCAAAAGGTTTGTAAAAGATGTAGAGGGTATGGATAATAAAACATTACAAAGAACTATTGCTACAAATAAAAGAATGTTAAAAAGAGCCAGAGTATCAAAAGAAAAAAGAGAGAGTATTAAGAATATGTTAGATTATTTACAAGATGAGTATGATTATAGAGTTAGCCGTAAATAGATTAAAAGAGATATTTAAAAAGAAAGGATATAAGTTTTTTGAAAAGGGAAACTATAACCTTAACATTGTTGGAGTTCGTATGGCTGAAACTATACCTAATTCTTTTGACGACTATTTAATGTGTATATATAAAGAGAATAATCAATGGGTATGGAAAGAATATGTCATCACGGCAGACGCAGGTTTATATTGGTTAGAAAACCCTATGATTTCTGAAAAAGGTTGCGCTTTATTAGTCCCTAATCAATATAGGGGAGCTTACAAATTAGATAAGCACAGAGGGGAATATACCGCACTTTGCCAGAGAGGAGCTAAAGTAGAGGTTTATAGAGATAATGACAGAGATAGAATTTTAGATTATGAGGCTTCTACTATTGATAGAGGATATTTTGGAATAAATATACACCGAAGCCACCCTAATAAAGAAGTGAGTAAGGTAGGTAAGTATTCGGCGGGCTGTCAAGTTTTTCAAAACCCAAAAGAATTTGATGAATTTATAAAAATATGTAAAAAACAAGCGGATATATATAGCAACTCATTTACATACACACTATTAACAATAAAAGATTTGAAAGATGAATAAAAAAACAATGAGAGATGTTATAATGGTCGGAATAGGAGTTTATGTCGGCTGGTATTTAGCTATGAACGAGGAAAAAGCAGTGAGAAAGGTATTAGATAAGGTAGAGAAAGAAAGTATGCAGCTTAAATCACAAATAGCAGAAAAAATAAACGAAAACAAACAATTACAAGATAAAATAAACCGAGTAAAAGCAGAATATTCAGGGGTATTTCCTCCGAGATAATACGCTTTAGATTAAAAAAAAAAATTATGAGAACATTAGACCTAGATTTAGAGGAAAACAGAGGGGAGTTAGATTTTAACTTTGATAATATGATGGGCACAAGTTTAACTAGCTCTTACAATCCTAGCTCAACTAACATAAAAGGAAGTTTGTCATCAGGGAGTGAGTTGTTCGCCTCCACTCCAAAATATGACCCTAAATATAAAATAGATAGTAATGAGGAAACAAAATCTATTATGGACAGAATAAGAGATTTTAAACTTACTAAGTTTGACCCTAATAAAACTAAACCTTTAGTAACAACTTCTTATGTAGAAAATCCTGCGGCAGTCAATGCAGGAATGGTAACAACAAAAAAGAGTAATCTACCAATAATTCTAGGAGGAGTTGCGGTAGTAGGAATAGCAATGTTTTTTATATTAAGAAAATAAAATGGTAGAAAAAAAAAGACACTATACTTGGAAAGAGAAAACTACTAAAGAAAAATTAGACATGATTTTTGTAGTGGTAGCTATAACCGCATTTTCTCTAACAATAATAGTTCATTTAAAAAACTTAAACGGAAGTAAATAAAATTATGGCAAAAAAAAGAAAAACAAAAAAGAAAGGTAGCTCAAAAACCTGCGCTAAGGTAAGTAAGCATAAAAGAAGCGGTAAAAAAATAAAATCTTACGCTAGAAAGAAAAAAAGCAAGTAAAATGCCTTTATTCTTTCTAATTCCTAATATAATTACGAAAGTAAGAAAAAAGAGAGCGAAGAAAAAAAATATAGAATATATGCCTCTATTTCCTAAATTTAAGGAAAGGGTAGATAATGTTAAATTAAAAATAAAAAGAAATGGATAAAATGTTTGAATTTATAGGAGGTCGTAAAATGTTTTTTGCGATTGTATTATTGCTTATTGCTACAATATTTGTTTTTACAGATAAAAGTGATGTAGCGGGTTGGAGTAATTTTGTCATTTGGATATTTGGCTCATATTGTATAGGAAATGGTATAGAGCATTTTAGTAATAAAAAGTAGTGGTAATTAAAAAATAGAAATTATGTTTGATATTAAAAATCAAGATACATTCTTAGGGGGTCAAAATGTGCATAACTTACTTATTTTAGGTATGTTAGGTTTTTTGGTTTTCAAGAGTATGAAAAAATAAAAGAAATGTTTGATAATATCCTAATCTTCATAGCTGTTTTTTTGCTTATAGGATATGTTATTTATGACGCTTTTCTCAAAAAAAGAGGGTTATGAATATACTTAAAAACAAAAATTTACTTTTAGCTTTGCTTCTAATATTCTCAATCTTAATGGTTTGTGGTTGGGTGTATGAAAAAGCAGAGCTAAAAGAGTATAAAGACCAAATGTTAAAGTTTGAGCTTAACGAACAGAAGTATTTAGAAATGATTAGTGAAGATGGCACCTTTTTAGCAGAACAAGAGCAAATAATCTTATCTCAAAAGGACGCTATAAACAATCATTTATTAGAGATAAAAAACTTAAAGAAAATAAAATCACAGGTTATAGTTAATACTATTACTAAAGTTGATAGTGTTTTTATTCCTTTTGTTTCTGATACCACAATTAAAGATACTCTGGTATTAGATAACTTTATATTAGTGCCTCAAAGATTTTCATTATTAGATGAGTGGTATAGTTTTGACGGCACAATAAAGAAAGGTGGAGTATTATTAGATAGTATTTCTTTTAATAATGAGTTAAGCTTAACTATTGGAAATAAGTCAATGGGTTTTTTGAAAAAGTCCAAGCCGATAGTTTTAGTGGAGTATAGCAATCCTTATGTAAGCACAACGGGTATGCAGAACATCATTATAAAGGACGACTTGAAGTTTTATGATAAAAAGGGGTTTTGGTATGGGTTTGGAGTAGTTAGTGGAATAGGAGCGGGTATTTTAATAAATAAATAAAAATGGAAAAATATACAGGTATATTTAATAAAAAAGAGTATTGGATTGGAGTTGTTGCAGGAGTTATATTAGCTTCAACTATTGGATATTTTATGAAAAAAAAATAAATAAACATGGCTAGAAATTGGTATCATGTATCTATAATGGGCAAGGAAGTAAATTGGGCAAGCGTTGCGGCGTCTGCTGTTTTATTTGTAGGTCTGGAAATATGGAGGAGAAAATATATAGAGAGGAGAATTAAAGAACAGGTTAGAAAAGATATATCTACAGCTATCGCTCAATTGCCTCCTGCAGCGGCAGATGACAGAACTATATTACAACAAATTATAGATAGAATATAGCATGCCTGTAAAGTTTAATATAAATACCGCTTTAAATTTATACAAACAATCAGGAGGCACTACAAATTTTGAAAGTTCTTTGAGGCAAGTTTTGAGGTTTATGCAAAATGATGTAAATGTAAATAATGAAAAGGAAGCCGCTTATTTTTTAGCTACAGCTAAGAGTGAGAGTGATTATTCTTTACAAAGGTGGGAGGCTGATTATTTATGTGGAGAAAAGGGAGTTCCGTATGTAGGTCAGCCGTGTCAAAAAGCCTTAAATTATTACAGGTCATCAGACGGCAAATCAAATTACTACAATAAGGGAGTAGATAGCACAGGAACGCCTTATTTTGGGCGTGGCTTAATTCAACTAACCAATAAATATAATTACGAAAAGTATGGAGATTTAATTGGTGTTGATTTAGTAGGAGAAGCAGACAAAGCTATGCTACCTAAAAATTCTTATAAAATTGCAACAACTTATTTAGATAGAAAAACTTTTAAGCATGTTAATAATGGAGATTTGACAAAGGCTAGAATAAGTGTTAATGGAGGAACAAAAGGCGTAGATAGAACAAATAAATCTTATTACAGGTGGTTAAGTATTTTTAAAAACCCAGCTGTAAATTTTAAGTATTTCTTTTGGACTAAAAAAAGGAGAATATACTTTGGAATAATGACCGCATTAGGTTTAGCAGTTGGAGCGTATTTTATAAACAGAGCAATAAAATTAAGGAAATAAGAATATGGAGGATATATTAAAATTAGTTGAAAGTTACGGATTGTCTTTAGTTTTATTATTAGGGTGTTTTTATGCTTTGTATAAGTTTTTTTGGTTTAGTGTTAGAGAAGTGAAATCTACTTTTACTAAAAGACATGATATAATGGCTGCTAAAATGGAGGAGGTTAAAAAGGAATTAGGCGAGGTAAAACAAAAGTTAAACACAATTTTAGAATTTATTAAAAAATAATGAATAAGGCAAAAAAATATATGTTAATCGGAGCAGGAATTTTCGCTGTATCGGCGGGTCTATTCTTTTGGTTAAGAGGAAAGGGTAAATCAAAATTAGATAAATAAAAATGGCTTGTGAGGGAAAAAATATAACTAGAGCTAAGATTAGAAAAATAGCAGGGTTGCTAAAGGCAAAAAAATATATTGTTTATACTTTGCCTTATCAGTTAAATATGGTTGGAGTTAGAAACAAAGGAACAAACCCTACTAAGTTTGATGACAAAATGTATGTATTTTGGAAAAACGATAAAAATATATGGCAGGGTAGAGAATATGCTATGACTACTGACCCAAGCACTACCTATCTTAAAGACCCTATGAATAAAGTAGCAACGCCCGTTCTTCCTAATGGACAATATGTAGATGCATGGAAGCTAGGGAAACATAGAGGAGAATATACAGCTTTAGTGCAAAGAAAATCTTTTTGTGTGTATAGAGATTATAATAGGAATGCGTGGATTGATTTTAATGTAGAGGATAAAACCTGCGGTAAATTCGGAATAAACATACATAGAGGAAAGCCAAGAGGAGCAGATGACGGCAAAGGAAATACTGAAAATATAGGTTTATATTCAGCTGGCTGCCAAGTATTGCAAAATTATTATTGTTTTACTGATGAGCTTATACCTATGCTACAAAAACAACAAAGATTATATGGAACAGAGGACTTTACCTATACTTTAATAGATAAGTGGTTAGAAAATCAATTTTTTGTTAAAAGAGCTATTTATGGAGCGGCAGTTTTAAGCGCTTTAGGCTTTTTTGGTTATGGGTGGTGGTTAATGTATAAACAAGCAAAATAAAAAAATATGCCAAAAATAAAGAAAGCAAAAATTAAATTTAAACCGACCGCCGCTATGATAGCGGGAGCAATAGGATTGGTAGTTGTCGGAGTTTTAGTATTTAGAGCTACAGCAAAAAAATAATGAAAAAAATATATATATATCTTGGGTTAGGAGGATTACTTGGAATAGGCGCTGCCGCTTTATTAGCTTCTCGTAAGGGAGGTGTCTTTAAGGGGAAGTGGGATAAGTTTTGGGAAAAAGCCATATATGGAGTTGTAGCTCATGAGGGAGGTAAATCAGAAGTTGGAGGTAGTGGTAAAAATTATACGGACTTACACGATAATGATAACAAAGGAGGCACAGCGGGAATTTGCCATTTTGCTAGTGGTGGTCTAGCTGATTTATATAGAGTTATGCCAACCGAGCGTTTATTTGGTAGAAGTAAAGAGGAAATGATTAAAAATTATGCAAATAGTAATAGTGGAGCATATAATAATAAGTGGTGGAGGGACGGAATGAGAGCTTGGTTAAATAACCCAGCAAACAATAAAATACAAATAGATGTGTGCCGTAAAAAAAGACAAGACGCTGTAGATACCGCAATTAAGGAGGGTAATTGGACAACAGACAGACAGCTAGCTATAGCCGTAGGTATCTCAAATTCATACGGAAACGGAGGTTTTAGAAGTAAGGCAAGAGCAAGAAATTGGGACGCCGAAAGAATACTAAACGAATATGTAAATAAATTTGGAGCGGGACATAGTGGGCACAAAGAAAGACGAAAGAAGCTAATAGACAAATGGTTTCCTATAAATAAACAAAAAAGAATGGTATAATGAAATTAGAGATGTTTGAAACAGGACAAAGCACAAAAAAAGAATATCAAAAGAGCCAAGCTGTAAGAGTATGGGATATAATTTTTATTGCTCCTTTTTTAGTTTATATAGCGTATAATACTAAAGGACTTAAAAATTGGGAACGAACAGGACTTTATGTAATCGGTATATCTACTTTGTTGTATAACGGAAGAAATTATTTAAAAAATAAAAATAAAAAAATAAAATGAAACAATTATTAAAGCCAGTAATGATAGGGGTAGCTATAAATATAGTTTTACCTATGATAGTAAAACCTTTTGCAACACCAGATGAAATTAAACCACCAACGGGTAATGCAAAAGATTTGAATATGAAACAACAACTAATTCACATGATGGTGCATCATGCTCAAGTTCCTGTATCAAGCAGTATAATTGTAGGGACAATAGTAGGTTTAAGTGTGTTTATATCAGGAAAAATAAAATGAAGTTAAGGGATAAAATAGTTATAACTACATTTGGGTTATTTATGATAGAAGCTATCATGCATTATAATCAGGGTAAAAATGATTGTGCGGAAAAAGAACAGGCTAAAGGCTGGCTTCCTCCTACTAGAAGTGTAATTCGTTTAGGAGTAATTGTGGGTGTGTTTTCTATTATAAATGGAGTGGTAATTCAGGCTATAGAAAAAAAATAGCTGTTAAAATAAATTAAAAAAATGGATAAAAAGAAAAAAGTATTATTGTTAATGGGGCTTGCTTTAGCAGGCGTAGTTATTTATATGCAAATGAAAAAGAAAAAAGAAAAAGAAAAAACTCCCAAGCAAGCTGACCCCTTAGACCCAACGCTGGTGCCGCAGGGTATAATAGACGACACTCCTAATGTAAGAAAAATCGGAGGTGCTGGTAGGCAGAGTGCTCAAGAAAAAATTGCAGAAAAAATAGTTCCTAAAAAAACTAAAAGAGCTAAGAAAAAAGTAGATACTTATTGCACTGACCTTTTGACTTTTCCTAGAGCATTTGGGAAAACTGCTAGGAAAAACTTACCTATAATAGGAGCTCACGGCAGCGGGCAAATAGAATTAACTCCTATGCAACAGGCTACTGATTTACCATACACTTTTAAAGTTCAAAATATAGCAACAGGAAAATACTATACGCATTATCATGGCAGAAACCCTAATGGGGGGTGGGGGACAGGTGGATATGTGGGAAGGCAAGGCTCTCCCTCAACAAAATATAAAGATTTACCAGCGGGAGATTATAAATGGAGTGTAACTACTAAAAGTGGTTGCAAACAATCTACTATTGTAAATGTTTAACTTAAAGATAAAAAAATAGCCGCTAAAATATAATGAGGAACAACACAATGCAAGGATTGAACCTCAAAATTAAAGCGACTATTCTTAAAGATAGAGAAACTATGGCTTATTATATTATTTCTATCCTTTTTTCTCGTCTATCCCAAACATTTTATTCTGCTGCTCTCTCTTTTTAACTTTCTCCGCTTCCATTTCCATTACTGCTTCAACCTCATCATCAGGCATATCAATAGGACTTGTTTTAGTGTCCTCTGCGGGAGTTTCATCTAAAAACGATAGTTGGGGTTGATTTGCTATAGGCAAAGCTTCAGGCTCGTCAAAAGCGTTCATAATTGTTTTCTTTTCAGTAAAGTTGTTAATTAGGGGGTGTGCTTCATTTTCAACCTTTAAGGCTGTTTGTAAGGCGTCGCTAGCATTTCCTGAAATAAGCATTTTAAAGTGTCTTTTAATTACTGACTTTTTAATCATTTCATCTTTCCAAGTATTCCATGCAGAATTTGCACTACCGCTTCCAGCACTCATTTTCTTTACTTTATCAATCTCCCACATTGGCATAAATTCAAAAACCACATCATTAGTTGGCAAGGTAGCTCTACTATAACAACCTATAATTTCTCTACTATTATGCTCTTGTTCTGTTTTAGCAAAAGTAGGTTTGTGAGTGATATTATTAGCTGCGGGGTCGTAATCAAACTCATCATCTGCATAGACAATAGTAGCTGATATAGTTCTAATACAATTATTATCTCTTAACATAGCCACTAGACCCATATACGAAAATTCTAATATACATTTTCCTTTTCTCGGTATAAGATAACATAATCTCATAGCGGGGTTTAGAGTAATACTTGTTCTAGCGACATTTACTACCGAATTTAAGATACTCGTAGGGTCGCATTTTTGTAAGGTGGGACTAGCTTCAAAAAGCTGTAAAGCAAAACCTAATTCAGTTCTTGCTCTTTCAGGGTTTATTGCTTCAAACTTTGGTAAGCTTTTTCCTAAGGCTTGTTTCCAACTCGGTAAATTTGTTTTTTCCATTTTATTTAATTTAAGGTTTGTTATTATTCTTTATATATATACTTTTTGCACATCAGGGACAACTGCCGCATATAAACAGCTATCCGTTAATTCACATCTACTACATCTCATCAATTCAGGTTTGGCTTCCCAGCCGTTCTTTATACTTTCATCTAAAAAATGTTTTACTTTCTCTAAGTTTTGATAGTGTTGAAATCTAGTGCTCTCATCTACAATAATCTCAAATATCTTGCATTCTACATCATTTTTAGTAGAGAAAATCATAAAGTAAAAAGGAATATCCTCTATTCCCCACTCATATTTAGCAAGCATTTTATAGTGTATAGCCTGTATATTTAAGTCCCATTTCTCCTCAATACTTTCATTTGCCCAGCCGTAAGGGCTCCATTTGTCGTTAATAAGACCTGATGTTTTAATATCTATTATAACCCTTTCCTTATCCTCATTAAGAGCTATAATATCTGCAATACCGCTGTATTTAGGATTGGTAAAAACAAAACCTGTTTTCTCAATAGTAAATTTATAAGAGTTCATAATGTTCTCAAAATTCTCTTTTTGTTTATCCATACGAGCATAGTTAATAGACGGCTTCCCTGATTTTAATATCTTGGGAGTTGGAGTGTGCCCGTCCCTAGGCAATTGATTAGTGCAAATATACTCAAAGTAGTTTCCTAGTTCTTGCACCTCACTAGACGGAAAATTTACATTCTCTATATACATCTTTTCAATTCTAAGACCACATTCCTCTCCTTGCTTATACTTAAATAGGGTTTTTACTAAACTTTGACTAAGCTTAGGAATTTTAGGTAAATTCAGTTCGGTTTGCAGTTGTTTTGCTGCGTTCCGTTTTTCTTTTTCCTTAAATTGTTTTTTTGTTAGCTTTTTCTTTTTCATTTACTTTTAATTGTGTTTTTAATTTCTTTACACTTATTCCCTGCTCCTTTAAAAAATCTCCTAAAGTATTGGAGGTATTTGTTTTAGGTGGCTTATTATTCTTTGTTTTGTGTCTATTTCTATTTTTTCCCATATTAAAAAAGTTCAGTTTGAGTGTAGTTACTAGGTTTTATATAAAGATAATTTGTAATAGTAGTTTTCCTACCAAATCTTGTAGTTTTAATTTTATCCTCCCCTCCAATATTATAACCTCTATTATGTCTTAGATTATAAATAATTGCAGATAATCTTGTGGCTCCATATTCTTTTATAGCTTCCCAGCTTGTAATGCAACCATAGGTTTGTAAATGCCATAAAACAGCGTCCATTTGTGTTTTTACTTCGTGTTCCTGAATAATAGGTAATTCGTGATTTGTTTTCATAGTTTTTTCCCGTTTTTAATTTTAGTTATACAAAGGTAGTTAATTATTTTGAAATATAATGTTTTTTATTTTATAAAATAAAAGTGTTTATAACTATTTGTCATAAGGTGCGTCGTTTTTTATTCTTTGAGTTTTTACTTTCATTTTCTTATTATATTTAATTATTGGCTCGGCTCCATAATATAGCTCTATAACATAAGTATCTCCCACTTGGTCTGATAAAACATTTTTATAATCTACTTTCGTTTGATTAAATAATTGTAATATCATATCTTTAACTAATTCTCCTGTTGTGGGGTTGTTAAAATAAACATACATAGTATCGGTAAAAGCAGAATAAGTTAGAGTTGTTAGATGTTTTAATTTAATATCAGGATAAGCGTCTTGCAAATGATACATAATTCCTAATACCATGCCTTGCACTTGGGATAAATAGATTTGTATTCTATATTTATGTTCTGCTAGGCTAGTTTCGCCTAAATCATTAAACCTAATCATATTATTTATTATTTTTATACCTTTTATCAGGCTTACCTGATTTTGTTAAAGGAGTATTTTTTTTAGTATGTATCATATCTACTATTTTATTAAAGTCCTCTGTTTTTAATTCTCCTCCTCCCCACTTATTATCTTTATCAGTAATAACCTCATCTTTCCAATCCTGCCAATCAGACGAGCTATTACCTAGTTGCTCTTCTATTGAATGTATCTTTCTCATAGTTATTACTCTAAAATGTTGAAATTCATCTGATAATTTTTTAATATGATTTCCTAAAGCGTCCTCCGCTACATTTCTATTCGTATCAAATTTATTGCTCTTTATAAAATAAAAAGCTAAAAAGCTTATTTGACCTATTAAAAGTGTAAATAATAAAATATTGTTTATATAGTCCATAGTTTTAATTTTTAATTTATACTCTTTCTGTATTGTCCGCTACATTACATTCTTTAGAACAATAGTAGCTGTCTTTATTTATATTTTCTCCGCAAAAACCACAGGTCTGTTGATAGCACTCCTCGCAACAGAAATTACCCTCCCTGTCCTCCTTTAGTTCTTTTTCCTCAAAGTCCCGATTACACATATCGCACTCCTCCTTAGTTAAACACGCTCTACATACTTTCATTCCGTCAAACTTCCAGCCAGCGTCTGGTTTTATACTTAAAGTAATTTCAGCTACAATATTATCGCACTGCTCACAATGAGCTCCTTTAGCTTTTGCCGTTAATATCTTTCCTAATCTAGCACTCATAATTCATAATTAACACTTCTGTTCCTTTGTTTTGTTTCTTTCCTTTAATTGCTCCTGCCGCTTTAGCAAACTCTTTCTGTTTCCAAAAATACTTATTCTTTGGCAACCAAGTTCTCAAATCAGGAAAATCATAATAAGATAAAGCAAACTTGCCTTTAATCTGTGTAAGTATTTTACATAACAACTCATGGTCGTTTATAGTAAAGTTATGGTTAGAGTAATAGTTCTCTGTTTTCCAATAAGGAGGGTCGGTATAAAAGAAAGTAGTAGGACTATCGTATTTTTTTATCAATTCCTCATATCCTAAATTTTCTACCGCTGTAATCTTTTTTAATTTATCTTGTATTTCAGTTTTCTGTAATCGGTTTCTTAGAGCGTCATATTTACTAGAGTATTTACCTTTTAAATCTACAAACTTGCTTTCTAAAACTTTACTACCGCTAAATACTTGGGTCGCCACATAAGCATACTTAACCGCTAAGTCCATTCTAAAATCTGCTCCGTATATATTAAGTGATGTTTGAACTTCTGCGTATATATTTAGTGATGTTTGAAATTCCTTAAAGGTTTGAGCGTTTTGACTTTCTACTTCCGATAATCTTTCATAAAAAACTTCAGGCTCTCTCATACACATAAATAAGTTTGCCATAAATTTATTCTTATCATTATAGATAACTTCTTTTAGGTTAGGCTTCTCATTTATATCTCCTTTTACATAAACCCAAAAAGCCCCTCCGAAAACTTCTACATAAGTTTCTATATCATTAGGAATATACTCACATATCCATTTTGACATTCGGCTCTTACCTCCTATATAACTTATCATAGTTTATATTTTAATTCGTGTGGAGTTTTTAGTTCTGCAAATCTTTGTTCGGGCTTCTGTTTAGGGTGTCTTTGAAAAAGTATCTCTAAATTAAAGCCGTCCTCTAAAATAAGTCCAACAGGAAAATAACCCCTACCTTTTAATCTATTAAACTCTTTATATATATTTTTACCTATATCAGACCTTATACACAGCCCTCTTTCAACCTCTGAGCTGTCTAGGGCGTCTTTTAAGGTTTCATCTACCTGTTCTTTAGGTATTACTATCATTAGTGTTTTTTCTTTACTCATCTTTCTTTATTTTCTTTTTAGGTATTCCTTTAAATACTTTATTTATACTATACTGACCATAATCAGATACTCTAGGAAGCATTTTAGTATCATACCTTAACGCTCCTCCTAAATCATGAGCCAGTGTTACTTGTATATCACTATCACTGACTTGTCTTTCTCCTCCAATCTCTCTTAAAGAGAACTCTATAAAGCCGTCTATATCTCTTAATATCTTTTCTCCAAAAACTAATTGCAATTGATACGCACAAGCGTGGGGGTCTAATTCTCTAACTTCTAACATATCTTTCATATATACTCTAAGATATTTTGCAATAATATTTTGCCTCATTTGTATATCGTCTAATTTTTTCTGATACTTTTTTTCTAATTTATGCATAATTATTTATTTTTAGTTATTGTTTTTATACTCAAACCTCAATCCGTATAGTTGTTGATTATCAATATTACCTACCTCTCCTGTTCTAATCCTACTTGCAATCGTTGAACTATTAACGCCTAATAAATTGGAGGCGTCCCGCATATTTCTAAATATAGCCACTCTTTTTCCCCTTAAATCATAACAATAAATTCTTTTCCCCTCTCCTTTTTTCCATTCTACTTCTCCATTATCCACATAAGGACTATAAAAATAAGTGAGCAATTTGTAGATATAGTTTCTATTTATTTTTTTGAGTGATATTATAGTTTTATCTTTTAATAATTGAGTGGTGTTATTTAGGAGAAATGTATTAGATAGTTTGTTCCTGCGGTAAGATGCAGGACTTAATATAGGTCGTTGTTTTCCCCACTTATCCATACAATACGCATTTTTGCTTTCAAAAATCTTATTTAGCTTATAACCTGAAAGCTTCCCAGCCGTTATATACTCATATACTTTTTTCTTTTTACAACCTGCCATAATTATTTATTTTTAGTTCCAACCTCATAAGAGGCTCTCACTTTGTCGGTAATATAATTATCAAGTTTTCTAAGCCTCTCAATTTCTTTTTTATACCATTCCCAAGTTCTTTGAGTGATAGGCATTCTTATTACTTTCGTCATATTATTTATTTTTTAAGTTAGACCCACTTAATTGAAAGTCAATCTGCTCATTACTCATAAACATTATCTCATCTAAGTAATCTCCTATTTTATTTAAGGCAGTATTTACCCCCATTCTTACTTGACTTTCAACTACTCCCTCATTACTATCGTAGCAGTGTTCGTTGTAGTCCTTTAACCATTGTGATAACACAATTAGTTTTCTCCTGACTTCATTGTCTTTAGTTGTATTCATTGATGTGCTGGTTTGTGATTTCATAATTTTTATTTTATTGAATAAAGTAATTAGTTAAAGTTATTATTATTTCTATAAACATAACATTTCCCCATACATTTAAGAGGAATTTGTCATCTTTACTCAGAATTTCTAATTTTTGTATTTTTTCTTGCATAAGTTCCACTTTTCTTTTGACACTACAAAAGAACAAAATATTATTGAATTGACAATGGATAAAAGCGATTATTTTTTCATCACTAGGTTAAAATAATTTATTTGTTTTTATTTTCTAAAATAAATACTTGGTTATTTCATTATTATTTATATATTTGCAGCAAGAATTGACTAGATATTGGATAGTTTTACTTTCCCGTTTTACTTTCCTTTTGACGAATATCCTAGTTTATTTGTTATTTTGTTTGTTATCTTATTAACAACACTAAAGGAGAGGTCGGCGTTCGCTAACCTCTCTTTTCTTTTTTTTATATATATTTGTAAAATGAAAATGTTTGATATATATGAAAAATTAGCCTACGGAAATCTTAATAAAGAGAGTTTAGGATATGTAAATAAGCCAGATAATATTTTTACAGACGCTTATGAGAAATTTACTACAAAGGACTTTCCTAGATTAAAAGAAGCAGAAAAAGAGATACAAGAGGTTATGGACTTTATGGAGAACGCTCAAAGCACAAAGTGCTGGGATAACTATAAGTCGTTTATGATACAATGTGATGAGGATATAAGGAAAACATTAGAATTAGAACTAAAACGACTTGAAATACCTTATAATAAAGAATATGGGGACTATTTAGAGAATATACAGGAAACATTAGGGGTTTTAATTATGAGGCTAAAACAACATTATAACAGAGCTCGTCCTTATCAAGTTGCTTATTATACTAATCAAAATTTACACCCGTTTTTTACAGCTTCAGGAAATACACCAGCCTATCCCAGCGGACATGCGGCACAGGGGAGGTTTCTATGTAAAGTAATTGCACACCACTACCCTGAAAAGGGCAAAGATTTGTTAAAACTATCTCATAAAATAGCTAATTCTCGTATTGCATTAGGAGTTCATTTTCCAACCGATAATAAATTTGGTTTTGAGATTGCTGATACTTTAGCTACTATACCTGCAATAAGAGGCAAATACTTTAAATAAAATGAGCAGGGAAAGAGCAATTAAAATATGTAAAAATCTTTTATCTACAATTCATAAGATAGAACAAAAGCCCTCAACAACATTAAGTTATATAAGAGAGGATATGTTTGCCGTTCCTACTGCGCGTAAGTCAGAGTTAAATAAAAAACTAAAAGGAATAATATCTAAATACGATATACAAGAGGCAGAATTATAATTATAACATTTCGGTTTTACACTCTAACCCATATTGCTCTATTCTATTTTTAACTAACTCTCTATTTTCTTTTGTGTCGTAAAAAAATATACAATCAGTTTTCCAACAGCAAAAGTCAGTTCCTAACTCTATAGCAATATCATTTAATACACCATAAGTAGAATATCTAATATCTAAATAAAAATTACGGAGCTCTTTATCTCCTTTAGTTAATTCATTGTGTTTGTGTTCCCCGTTTTCATATACTTTATACATCTTATCTTTTCCTAAACAACTTAAAGCAGATAATCTAACAGCCTTTAAACCCTCCTTTTCAATTCCTTTTTTATAAGTGTTTTCACTGATATATCCTTTTAGATAAGCAACGCTCCAATATGCATTATTTATATCATATCCAATTATATTCTTAGTGTCTTTATCAAAATCGTCATTACAAAAATTTACAGGAAGCTCATCAAATGGAGTAATAAACCCCTCGTCCTCTATGAAATTGCGTATATCTTTTTTAACCATATTAAACAAATACAATCCCTTACTAAACTTTTTATTTTTATTACTTATAACTTTTTGCCCGTTGCTACTTATTATTTCTACAAAATTTGAACTCTCTCTTATTTTGAAATCTTTTTTAAGAGTTATAATAAAATCTAAGTATTCGGAGGTGTCTTTTTGATATATCATTTTCTTTCTAATTTATATATTATAGAGGGAAGAGCTATGTATTCTCCAGCTAGTTGGTGTTGCATTTTATCATCAATCATACCTTTTATCTGCTCTAAGTATTCTTTTATTTGTTCCTCTGTATCAAAATATCCACAAAAAACCATATTATCGTCAATCATTTTAACTAGCACTAATTTTTTCATTTTATTTTATTTAGATTACTTACACCATGAAAACCAAATGTTTTATCCATTTTTATTTCCTCAAAAGAAAATTGTCTTGCTATTTCAACGGGAGCAAACTTAATCCCATAACTTTCTAAATATTTTTTATAATAATAGCAAATGTAAGCGTCCTCATTTCCTTTTATATCTATTAAGTTATCTTTCATTACTATATCCATTAGTTTTTTACTTCTTAAAGAAAACCCCCCGTTTCCCATTAAATTTTTAGTGTAGTTGTTCCAATGCTTTGGAGCCCATTCAGCGCCAATATAATCATAATCTAAGAAACTTTCTTGCCAATTCATCATATCAATAACATATCCGTCCCATTGAATTATTAAAACATAATCTAAATTTACATGCTTAGGAAGCTGCTTTGTAATATATTGTGAATAATCTATTGTATTATCTAATCTATCAATCTCAATAAATTTATAACTAGAAGCAGAAAGCTCGTGCTTTGCATAATCAATATCACTAAATATTAAGACCTCTCCAAAATTTATATCTTTCATACTTTGTCGGAGTGCGGTTATACATTTTGAATAATTTAAAGTATCAACAATGCATAAAGATATATTAGGAAGTTCTAATTTCATTTCTGTAATTTTATTTTTAAACTTACATTTTCTTTTTCTAAAAACTCTACTTTAGTAGTCAAAGAAGCAACCTCTTTACTGATGTCTAATAAGCTTTGTAAGCACTTGTCTTTGTCCGCTTCTAGTTTATCAACCCTAATAATTAAGTCGTCCCTAAAGATGTTTGTTTCTGACCTATCCTCTTTTTGTTTTTCTCTTTTATTCTTTATTAGAAACTCATAAAATTTCCAGCCCCCAGCACCAAATAATACTGATACTAATGTTATTATAATTGTAGTTAAATTCTCACTCATTTTCTTAATTCTTTATGTAAATTTTCGTTTTTAATCTTAAAAGCTATCCATATCCACATACTAGAATACCAAAGAGTTATAAATATATTCTTATAATCAATTATTTCAAACCCTATACTCCAATCTATATTTACTAAGTATCTAATTGTGCTAAATAAATATAAACACAGGTATAGATTAACGAAAACAGATAGCCTTTTATAGTTATGAATAAAGACAAGCATTAGGACACTTAATATAAGATATGCTAGATATAAAAAGTAAGTGTTACCCTGTCCCTGCTCCACCCAAATAGAGTGAGTGCTCCATAAGACCATATTATTAAATACATCACTTAAAACCCAAAAGAATAGTAAAGGTTGAAAGTCAAAATATAATAAAACTTTTTTAAGTTTATTAAAATACATTATTATTCTTCTAGCTAACTTAATCATATCTTACCTCCTTTATCAAACATATTTTCTATTTTCTTAACTTTAGTTCTATATTCTTTTTTGTTAATTAAACCTAACTTAAATTCCTCCAATAACAATTCCTTTGCTTTATTTCTGTCTGATAATGATGTAGGTTGAGCTGTGGTTTTCTTTTTTCTTTTCTTACCCACATCTGACCTTTTTTTCCTTATAGTTGGCTTCTTTGTAGTGGTTTTCTTTTTGTCTTTTTTCTTTTTTAGTTTTTTTGTTTCCTTTCTTTTCTTAGTTGTTTTCTCTCTTTTCTCTATTTCTTTCTCTATTATTTTAATATCCTTTTCAGGTCTTTTAGGAAAATCTATATTTGTTTTTAGATATTTCTTTAGGGTAGTTCTGTTTATGTCTTGGGGAGTAAATAATAAAAATGGCTGTCCTTTCTTTTGTATTACAACAACCGCACTAAATACCTTTTCGTATTTATCCTTATTATCATATTCCTCCCTAAGTTCTTCATTTACAAACCTTTGTAATTCACTTCCCTCGTAAGCTCCTATTTTTCTATTTACTTTTAATTCAGATTTGTTGGTCTTTATTAAGATAGGTATTTCAGGGTATTGTGTATGAAAATCAAAAAGAGAATAGTTTGTTTCTGTATTTTCGGCTATTTGAAAGAATAAGTCCTGTATCTTATCTACATCTGATTTCTTTATATCACTGGCTAAAAGGGTTATTTTCTTTTTAACCTTTGATTTAACAACATTTCTCTTTGAAATCTTGGATAAGGGAACTTTTTTAAAGCCCAAATAACTTTCAGAAGCCTCCTTTCTTACTTCTTTAATATCATATTTTTCGCCTGTTTTCTTGTAATCGGAAATTAAAGCCGAAAATATTTTATTCCATTTTTTAAGTCCAATAGTTTGTTTATATTTCTTTCTTTTACTCATTTAGGTAAGTTTTTTTGAAAGTAAAAAGGGATTAAAGGTATTTCCCTTAAAATAAAAATTAAAGGTCTTAGAACTTCTTATTTGTCTTTTATAGTTTAAAGATTGATTGTATTGTATTCCCATTATTATCGTTATCCATTATTTTGTTTATTTGTTATTTTTTGAGTTTGCTAATATAGTATTATTATTATTACTATCCTAATAATATATTATTTATTTATTTATTTATTTATTGTATATATTTG
>VTLG01008727.1_pt1 | contig 61885 bp, 74 predicted proteins | sample 4694571 | NCBI WGS metagenome assembly VTLG01 (sample SAMN12604809, study PRJNA352737) | marine metagenome | biome: ENVO:00000447; feature: ENVO:00000209|ENVO:00000569|ENVO:01000036; material: ENVO:00002151; isolation source: viral sequences binned using virsorter ...
TCCACGGTATTATCATGGGAGTATTAGCCATATCCTTTTCCATATACAGGTCGGTAGCAAGAATAACGCATTCCTCCGTTTCCTCTATTAAATACCCTACAGTAGAACGAATAATTGGCTTAAAGGAAGCAGGTTCTTCCGTTGGAAAATCCTTAGCTTCTACCCAAGCATCTTCCCAAAGTATTTCTGCGATAGGGGCTCTCAATTTATATGATTCGTCAGATTTAGTCATATTGATTGATTGTTACTGTTTTATTACAGTTTGATGTGCAATCAAGGGTTACTGCGTAATTTTTTACGTCGGTCCCGGTTTGTGTTGCATTTACAGTGTAATTTCCTTGTTTTACAAGTATATTGCCGACATGCGCCCCGTCACCTGATTGCGTCAGGTTAACTGTAGAGTTGTCAGCAGGATTGTTCCTGAATTCAATATCGCCATCCTTTGCGCCGCTGCCTGATTGAGTGATCGTGGCATCATTGTTGTTACAGTTACCACAGCTCTTAATATAGGCGTTGTGGTTTCCAGAACCCGATTGCGTAGCAGTCCATGTGCTGTCATCACCGAATGCGTACATCTTCGCATAGTGCTCGCCGGTCCCGGTCTGTGAGATAGAGTATTCATTGTCATCACCAGACATGTATATCTCACCCTCCTTGTCGTTACCCGTTTGACTAATTAAAAGCTCGTTATCGTCTTCGTCGGCATCTATATATCCAATGTTATCGTTCCCGTCCTGATTGATGGTGTATTCATTCCCGGTATGATTTGTGTATTGTGAGTATGCTTTTGCAAGATTCCCCGTGCCGTCCTGATCTATGTCAATCGTGGCGCTGCTACAGGTATGAGTAGCATACGTTCCATTTGATAGCCCACACCAGACCCTTGCGGTATTACCAGAACCGATCTGGTCAATATAGATATTGGTATTCGAGCCTTTATTGTCTATCTCTACAGAATTGTCTGCTGCCAATAGAGGAAAGCTAATTAGACTGATTAATATAAATCGCATTTTCGCCACCTCCATTAATCGTGATGTCCATTGATTTACCAGCCGTAAGAACCGATATGTTATATGCGCCATCTTTGTCTAATTCAAGATCAAAAGTGTTCTCGACGCTTCTGAAGATCGTTAGTACCTCTCCTTCAACGAAGGTATAGGTTTGGTTTTGCTGGTCAAAACCAGCGAGAATTCCTTCAATCTTAACCCCATCAATCTCCGCTGCCCTAGCATCTTCTTTAGTTGCGGATACCTCGATGATGGCAAGCAGGTCGGTCAGGAAATCCACATTCAGAAGGTCTATGTCAAGCCTCCCGATCTCATCCTGTAACTCATCCTCATCCAGTTCGTTCTCATCGAGTTCTGTTTCTTCAAGCAGATCCACATCGAGGATGTTAGAGGCCGTACCTGACTGCTCCTCAACCACCTCGGTAATCTCATCAGGAGGGCTTACAATCAGTAAGTTGTCGATGAATCCTAACGTCATGTTAGACAAGACAACGGGCCGCGTAGGAGCGGCCTCTGCTACAGTAGTCATAGTCGCCTGAAACGGCTGGTTCAGAACCACCAAACTAGCCGCAGTCTCTACCGTGATCTCGCCGCTGGCGCTGCCATCCTCATTCGGTAACAAAATAACTAAGCTACGCCCTATCTCATCTACTGTCGTGGTGAAATCTGTGCCTCGTATGGCAATAGTAGCGGTAGGTGTGCGTATAGCTATGTTTTCTTTGTTAATCCGCCCCAGTGCGCCTGTAAGGAACCTGGCGGTGCCGCTTGCCATATTGAGGGCCAAGCGGCTCTGAGAGGGATCAGGATCAAAGACAAAATCATCAATGACAATCTTACTATGCTCAGTAAGCCTCAGAATTGAGTCATCTAGGAAAGAAATCGCCAGCCTGCCGTTCCCAGTACGCACATCATCATAACTGGCAATACCAAGCTCCAGTTCTGCTGTCAGGGAATCTGTCGTGTCTTGGCGAACGACCTCACCGATACCCCGAAGCTCAGTGATCGAACCGACTTGTGCCTGCGTTACAAGCGGCAGGAATATCAGCAGCCAGAGGTACATTGGTCGATATCAATAACACCGCCTGTCGTGATGGCGACCAAATCCACGATTCCAGAAGTGCTTCCGCCACTGTTCGTTTGATCGATATCTATATTATTTGTATTGCCCGTGACATCGGCGGTGATGGAATGATTGGCGTTTCCCGTCTGCGTCGTGTCGATATCATTTGAGTCGCCATCAACGTCCCAGTTATTCGTCCCGCCGACTACCTCAGTGACCAGATTCAAATTATTGCTGGTTCCAGCTATGACGATATCGGTATTTCCGCTGGTTGCTGTTGCTGCCGCACCTTGGGTGAACGTAAGAACGTTGGAGTCTCCGGTAGCGGCAAAGTCAAAATCACTACCCTGAATGTCGCCTGTAGCACCCGCCGCAATAGTTTGGGTATTTGAGTCCCCTGTACTTGTGAGGGTAAAGGAACTGCTATTGCCCTGCGCCACTGTAGCCGCTATCACATTTGAGTCGCCAACCTGGTCTACGTCTACAACCATGCTCGTGCCTGTCAACGACACTCTCGCCTGAGAGGTTCCGACCACATTGGAGTTACCAATCTGATCTATATTCATAGTCAGGGCTGAAGAGCCGCCGCTCTGAGTTATATAGATAGAGTTATTGGCTGCGGAAATGGACGCCGCATAAGCCAGCGAGTACAGAAAAACTATGTAGATCAGACAGTATTTAATTATCAGAAAATTCATCAAAAATCTCCTCCTGCGGATCATAGTCCCACAGATCATCTTCGATGCCTTGCGTGATTATTGCATAAACTGCTGCTTCAATCGCGCTCCTTGTAGCATAAGTGGCAGTTTCGTTTCTAGCTATTCCAGCCTCAATCTCTACCAACTCAGTGCCGTTTTCTGTGAATCTAAACGTATCAAAGCCTGTTGCAGCAGAGTATACCTGTTTGCTCGTGATGACATTTAACAGCACCTGTCCTGTCTGAACTAGCACTGCTCGTAAAGCAACCGTGACTTCATCGACCCTATATTGTGTATTCATGCCGATTCCAAGGTATCTTGCCCCTATTCCGCCGGAAGCAATATTCGTGTCATACCCTATGATGCCACCGCTCATAATTAACCCTGAAAACAGTAAAGGCTCTAGCTGATTAGCTCCTTCGCCATCATAGCTACTTCTAGTTGAAATAATGAGTTGTCTCTCTCTGGTAAGAGCTTCTAAATCACCTCTCTCCGCAACCAAAAACCATTTGCCATTGCCTGCTGCCAGTAATGCGTCAATGAGAAACGAGTCTGCGCCTTGCGTCACGGCGGTAGAAAATAACGCCATGTTATCTGCCGAAGCGCGTTGACCAGTCAGGTCTAAGAACGAATAAACCGACACCACGGCTTTCTGGCGTGGCATGGAAAGATCAATTAAATCTCTGAGAGTAGGGCGCTCTATCCGTGGGCCACGGGCGCAGTCATTGACCTCGAAGCCTCGCTCATTGATGTAGTCCTCGCTAAGAGTGGCGCATTGCCTAGCCGAATCAACACTAGCGCATCCGGCTATCAGAACTACATAACACAGAGTTAAAGAGCGCACTCGTCTGTGCTGCAGATACCGAAGCTGCCTACAGGTATGCGTATTTCAGTAAGGCCACCATCCGTATCAGTTACGGTTAAAACAATCTCCGTTCCAGTGTTAACGAAACTAATTTGATTGCCCTCTAGATCAAATACACCGCCCGTTCCGCCTTCCTCAGAATTGAATAGCGATTCAGCGAGATCCCTTGAAAGCTGAGAATAGATGCGGCTTTCAAGATTCCTGGTGAATTTAGCCAGCGTTGTGTTCTCTGCATCACGCAGTAGGTCATTAGCCCTAGACTCAATATCTTCTAGAATAGCTGCCCTACGGCTACGCTCCTGTTCATCAGCAGTGAGAAAATGCGCAGACTGCCCGATGCCATTAAATGAGGGGCTTTTGAACTGAAACACAAGATCATTAGCCAAAACAGGACAAGCAAATAAACTAATCGTTATCAACCACTTGTTCATTCTTTTGCTCCCGTAACTCGATAACTGTATCAAGTTTTTGTTGTAACCGTATGATATCGTTATCTAACATCCTGATACGGTCGATCAGGGCAATCAGCGTAACGTTAGCTTCTGCTAACTTTGCCTTGATGTTGTTGGTAATAAAGTTCCATATGAAATGAATCATATAGAGCAAACCCACCGTAGCGACAATCGGAAAGCCGTATTCGCTGACCGCTGCCGCTATGCCTTCCATCAGTCTCGCCTAGCATCTTCTTTCCCATCGGCTCTGGCTATCCTATTCAGATCGGGCCTGATCCCAAGAACGCTGCACATCGTTGCGTCAAGCCTGACGATATCATGGTTCATGGTTTTTACCCTATTATCAAGGGCTTGAACAATCCCATGTATGCCATTCACCTGTCCTATAACGCTTTCAAGAATGTACTTAATGGTCAGGAAAATAAAAAACCCCGCAATCAGAGCGATAGCTATAGGAAAGCCAACGTCCCCGATCAGGGTGAAGGCTTCGTTCATTCCTCCTCACCCTTGAACTTCTTAGACTGCCCAGAGGTTCCAGCGTAAATTCCAAACACAGCCGCCATAGCGCCGACAACCACCGACACCAAACCGGCTTGTTCCAAGTTAGGCTCATCGAGCGTCATAAACCACATAACAACGGCATACAAAAGGTAAATATATACGCCGACAAAGACCCTCGGAAAGATACGCCATGCGTCTATCGTTTTGGCTAAATGAACCCATTTCTGATAAGGATTTACACCTATGTTGTTAGGTGTTACTTCAACCTCAAGGTCGATTTTTTTCTTTATTGGTTCATTATCCATCTCATTCTTCCGTTGTTTCAGGCTCGTCTCTGGTCGGGTCGTTATCCCGATAATACTTAATTATATTAATGGTTTGCCGAATATATCGACGAATATCCGCTAAGTTGTTGCTAAGATTCTCATAGGCTTGAGAGGTAAGAGCATAGTAAGCCAGAGCAGGAGCATTGCCCTCGTCATAATTCTCTATGTATTCCCTCATCACGCTCGGATTAAGCACTACCCACTCAATTTCTGCGGGATTGACCCCTTCAGGCAAACTGGGGTGATACATAGGAGCAGGCTCAGTAATGGTTATAACCTCTACTGGAGCAACAACCGGGATAGGATCGGGACGGTCAAATAGACCCCCTATAGTAGAGCAGCCACTAAGAACTAAGACGCTACTCAGCAGAAGGAGCTTCATCATCTAGCTGCCTCGGGTCTGTCAAACTAACAAACTGAGCATGTACCTGTGCTGTACCCCGGTTTACAACGCCCTCAATAAGCCCAGGTCGCGCAATAGCCAAATTATTTAGATCATGTCTAGCGAAGGTATTTCTCATCTCAGTAACCTCTTCACGAGCAGAATCATTAGCTTCTGTTAACTCTGCTATTCTCGCTTGATTCTGACGTTGATTCTCAAGTTGAGTCTGCATCTGTGTGTTTTGTTGAGAAATAGTGCTTTCTAGCACCTGTTGATTGCTTACCGCAGTCTGTAGTTCTGCTTGAAGCTGCGCAAGCTGCGCCTTCTGCATATTTATATAGAAATAAGAGCCTCCCATAGAGGCCATTAATGCAAAACCTAACAAAATACTTAACTTTAGACCCATGACAGAGCAGTCATAATAATAATGAAACAGAAAACTAAGAAAGCGTCCTCAGAAGACATAGTGCAGCAAAAACAACGACATTTGCGCAGATTATGTGGTTCTTCTTTCATCTATTAAGGCATTTCAGCAACTCTTGTACCGTCCACCCCGGAGCGCGCTACGCATACCCTTCTTCTTGCCCGTAACCATAATCCCCTTTGCCGTATCCGGACCCGGTGATTCTTTTGGGCTCACATAAGGCACAGATCCCTGTCCCTTTATGACGGCCTTACCTACAGGCTTGGGTGCGTCCTCTCCGGGACCACTAATAATATGTACTTTACTCATAACTACCTCCTTCTTGGAGCGCCCGCTCCTAAATTTACACGAGAGCATTGACCAATAGCCCCACCAAGAGCCATTCCTTTTGCCTCTTTTAGCTGTTTTGCCGTAGGCGCTCCAGCATCCCCCGGATTACGCATACGTTCTCCGCTTCCCGCCGCTATACGCTTACGTTTAGCATGAATGTTGTCCCAAAGACCTTTTTTCTTAGCCATTAATTGTTCCTCTGCTTCATGCGTTCGCGATCCTCCGCCGACTGAATACGGGCGGCGGTTTGTCGCTCCTGACTAGCAATGCGCTGCTGGAACTCCGTGGATTTTTGACCCATGCGCTGACGATCCAACTCAAGCTCCTGCTGATCCTGCGCCAGATTGCCCTTAACCTGCTGATCCTTAATCGCCAGCTCCTGCTGCTTCAAGCCAATAAGCGGATCAGGCGGCTCCTGGCCCTCGCCAGATAGCTGCTGACTAAGCTGCTTCACTTGCTGCATACCCTGCGCAATAAGCTGCGCTTTAATCGCTTCAAACTCCAGACTATTCGGCGGCACTTCTCCTCCCTCCTGCATAGCGGGCATCATACCTTCCGGCGGCATCATACCTTCCGGCGGCATCATACCCTCCGGAGCCATTTGCGGAATACCGGCCATTTCTGGAGGCGGCATCGGCATACCCTCCATGCCAGCTCCGTTCATGGGCGGCTGCTGCATAGCCTGCTGCTGCATCATGACCTCGGCCTGCTCTTCGGCCTGAACGCGCACATGCTCCATGATGTGCTTCTGCAAATCCATCGCTACCTTGGGCATCTGAGAGATCATCGGAGAAGAACCAAAAACTAAATGCGCCGTGATGTGCGCCTGATGCTCCTGCCCCGCAAAAGCCTCTAACGGCACCCCCTCCATAGCATCAATGTTCTCTTGCGCCGGATCTCGAGGCTCGGCCTGGTCACTAGCCTGCGGTGCCAAAATCTTGTCTATGTCCCTAACGCCTAACGACTCATACATGCGTCGGTAAACCTCGGGAATGTTATGTATCTCAGGAGCCTGCATAGCCAACTGCAACTCAGTCTGAGCTAACGTAATGCGCTGCGCCTGAGAGAAAATGTTGGGATTGGATACCGGCACCACATCTACGCGCTCATCAAAGTCCTTGCTCCGCACCGACTGGTCCGCTCCAGCTACCGTGTAGGGATAATCTGGCGGTAAATAATCCGCCATGATCTTGGCAAGGAGCTTGAACTCTACCCGCATCGCATAATGCAACCGCTTGTGAATTGCGCTCATCACCCGCGTGCCCTGCTCCAACATAGCGATCGTCGTTCCAACCGCCGCCTGCTGATTACCGTCGCCAACCTTCAGATCAGTAATCGTGGCAAACCGCTGTGCCGCGTCCACCACAAATCCAAGCAACTGGAATAACGTGGGATCAGGCCCCTTAAAGGGCAACGGCATCAAGCTGTCTCGAATCGCGCCGCCCGGAGCGTCCACGTCTCTGAACTCACCCGGCTGTAACGGATCATCATCGTCCCTGATCCGCAGTCCGCGAGCCTTGAACCCTGCCGGAAGATTATTCAGCGTTCCAGCGTCTATCAACTGACGCAGCGCCGCCGTCGCGGTACGCGACAAACCACCTATCGTGTGAATAAGCCCCAACCCGTAAAAACCAAATCCGGGCAAGAACTTGTAGTGAATGAAGTATTGCGTCTTGCGTTTAAGCTCGTCATCTTCCTGATAGTTACGACGAATAGACAGTATCTGCCCGTTGTCCTCACTGATCGTGACGATATACGGAATCTTGATCCCCGTGGATTCGCCCTCTTCATCCATCTCCTCATGTCCAGGCAGATCCAAATCCACATGGCACTCAAGCAGCGTGCAGTCATAATCAACATTAGACGGCTCCATTCCTGAAATGTGGTCCACCTCCTGTGAAACACTGTCCGCCTCTTCCTGCGCCGGTAGTACCGGAATGTCTCGATAAAACCCCGAAACCTGCTTCTTGCGCAAATCATTAAGAGACATGCGAACAACATGCGTAATGTTAGGGCACGTCTCTAAATCATTCGCTTCATACGGAACAATCAGGTTTTCCGCCGGAATGAACTTGGAAACCGCACGGTCCAAGCCCTCGTCATAATAAACTTTCTTAAACGTCGAGCCCGCCAACGGTAAATGAAACAACATCTGATCAAATTCCGGGGTGTACTCCTCCATTACATTCATAATGTAATAGTTCATAAACTCCCGAACCCGCTGCGCCTGCTCCTCCTTCTCGTGAGTAGGTGCGCCTAAAACTTCTGTCCTAACCGGACCATCCGCAGGTAATAACTCATTAAATGCCTGCGCCTGAAACTGTACCGCCGCTTCTGCAAGAATCGGATGCGTCACACCCGTAGCACCCCGAAACGGCTGCGTGCGATCCTGATAATTAAAACCCAATAACTCAAGACCCTTGGAATACGCCTCCTCCCACTCCGATCGAGAAGACTTGTTAGCGTCATACTCCGCCATCAAATCACTAGCAATAGAACCTAACTCCCGATCCTCCATCTCCTCAGTAAGATTGCCGTAAAAATCCCCTGATTCGCGGGCCGCGGCTCCCGGATCGAAGTCCAGCGTAACTCCGCCGTCTTCCTCTTCTATGATTTCAATCTCGTCAACCTGAATATCGCCTTCCGGTTGCTCCTCAACGGGTAAATCCAGTCCACTAAGAAGTGCTTCAGCTTCGACCGCATCTCTTTGTTCAGGGTCGATCTCCATGCCTTCACGTTCAATCAGGGAAACAGGGGGGAGTTTTTCTGCCATATCAGCGTCCTATCGAGAGACTGGTTATACCGCCGCCCATGCTTCGTTGTGTCGGCGTAAAGAAATCCTCTATTTCATTAGGATCTCTATCAAAAAGTTCAACGGGTAATGTTGCCACATCAGTTGCCATGTTTCCCTGCATATAACTACGGGGACCTGAAGTTGATTTTCCTAACCACGTTGAAGGCGACATGACGTTAATAGGGGCGTCGCCCGGATTACCTAAAGCAGATTTCGGGAGAATTTTCTGTAGTTCTTCCGCCCGCTGCATTGCCCGGGTCAGCTTCCACCCCTGAAACCCCCATTTAACTAACGATGCAGCAATCTTTGCAGGAGGGAAAACCAGCAACGGAAGTAACGCCATATCTAGTTTACTAGAAGGGTCAAAAATGACATTAGTAACATCTCTTAAATTGATCCCGGGACGATCCTGCACGTTCCAAAAGCCTTCCGACGCTATGTCAAAAAGTCCCGGCTCTTCTGGAGCCATCGGCATTCCCTCTGGAACTACCGGCATTCCCTCCGCGTCTCTCCAAAACCGGGCACCCTCATCCTGAAGAGGGGGCTCCTCATCAAATGCTTCGGAGGGAACCACTAGGGGCCTAACTCCCATCCCTTCTTGAAAATGTTGAACATCGCCACCTTGAGCATAACTGTTTTTAGCCGCTAACTGTCTTGCTATCTCCTGATCCTCTAACTGATTTTCATATGCCGTTTGGATGCTCCACGGGTTAAACCCGTCTGACTTTTCCAACTCTGAAACCGTTATCCCCAATTCATCTGCCCTAGCTTTTACTGCTCGGCGGACCATGTTCATATCTTTCTGAACCTCATAGTTATGCCCTGACTCATCCGGTCTTTGATCAACATTAAACCTCATCCTAGATGCGGCACCAGTCGTAGCCATGCTTGGTGCGCTCCATCCCATCCCGCCAGGATCTGCGCCCGGACCACCAGAACTCCATTGAGATACAGGAGCCGGAACAGAAGGCGCAGGAGGCCCAACCGGAAGTAACGGAGGTTTCTGTTTTGCAATTTTAGAAACATCTATTTCTTTAAGCGGGTTCCTGTAATCAGCTATTTTGTCTGATATATACCCGGTTGCTTTAGAAAAAACGGAATCTTTATCGGGGGCTGGAGGCCCAACTTCTGTTAATGAGGTCCCATATTCTTGAGGATTTTGCTCAATAAAGAGCTTCTTTTCTAAGTGTGATGTATCTATTTCTTTTAGGGGGCTTTTGAAATCGGCATATTTATCCGCTAGATAGCCTCCAAGTTTTTTGGCCCCTTCTGTAACACCAGTAACCCTTTCCTTAAAAGGCACCGTACTACCAACAAGAGGCCCGAGTCCTGCCCCCATCGGCTCAGATCCAGACGCTCCGCCCGTAGATGTGATCCATGTAGGATCATTTACATTTCTAGACTCATCAAGCATCGCAGTCCCTGGAGATACGCTCCAGGCTGCCTGAGAAGTTGTATCCTCCTTCCCCGTTTCAGACGGAACAAAAGAAAGGGAAGATGCAGGAACCTGCGGAGTATAAACTGAACCAAAAAGAGACCTCGGCTGCGTCGCGGCAGGAACTTCCCCGGCAGGCAAAAAATAATCCGCCGCATTAAAATACGGTGCCGGTCCCGCCGGATAAAGGAACATGCCCCCGCCCTGACGCGGCCCTACAGCACCACCCTCCTGCATCGGCAATGTTCCACGTGGAACGTGTAACGGACCGTGGCCCGCGGGGCGCGATAAACCTGTAATTCCCCTTGACATAGAAGACATTATGGCTCCCCCGTCTCTTTTTTGCACGACAGGCACGATATTACTTTCATCAAAAATAACCATTCCTGTAAAAGGATCTGTGCTTATAACGCCATCATAGCCCTTCTTTTTTAATTGAGCTGTCATCCAGTTTGAGTACATCGGGTCGTCGCCATATTGCCAAGGTTCAAACCCCATCTCCTTTTTAATAGCAATTACATCGGGACCATCAGCATCTGCCATCTTCAGCCCCTCTCTCACTCTATATTTAACCAGAGTCCCCTCTCCGCCTAAATGAGTATCAAGATGCGCTTTCGCAATATCATGGGAAGTACCTAATGCCCTAGCGTCTGGTGCAAGGTAGACTCCAGAGCCTATAGCACCTAGCTGTAACCCTTCTCCAACAGCGCCTTCGGATCTTTCGGCTCTCCAAAATTCGCCACTATTGTCTTTGTATTGTAAGTCCCAGTTTTTGTTCTCAAACCTTTGCACCTTCGGGACAATGGCGGAAAAGCCCCGTAATTCTTGGTCAAGTTGTCCTTGACGATTGACAAGGGTACTTAGCTCTTCTCTCATGGGCCTTGTCCATGCCGCAGTGCTGTCTTCCATCAACGCCCTTAACTCTTTTTGTCTTTGTAGGTTTTGATCTAGCTCCGTCTCAAGAAGTTCTTGTTCACGAGAAATAGGCGGCTTTTCAGCAGAGCGACGCCTTATGTCCGCCAGCCGCCTCATCATCTTCTCTAGGTCGTCCCCGCCCCGAGACGTCATTGCCACAAGACTTCCAACCCCTTTCGAGACAGCAGCACCTCCAGGCAACAACGTCGCAAGCGCGTCCCATTGAGGCGCGTTCAAATCAGAAAGATTGAACGGCAAACTATGCGGGCCTCTGTAGCTTACCTCCGGTAAATCAACCAACTCCCGCCGGTACTCAGGATCTCGCAAACTTGACGCGAAATGCGCCGCCTCCGCAACATCCCCCGCACCCGTCGGCTGATACCGAGCAATCTCCAAAAACCCCGGACCCAAAGAGCGCGCCATCGCCGGTACATCACGTAGCGTGTTAGGCGAACCGGGGCCAAGAGGCGTATCTAATGCCCTGTCTAAAAAGGAGTAATCATCGGAAGAACGGCCCAAATCAACACCGCCCCCTTCCTGAAACCGCTGTATGCGCCGAGAGGCCGTGATGCCGCCACCGCCTTTTTTTGCAAGAGGAAGATCGTAAAACTCCCTCAATGCGTCCATCTCCCTCAGAGATTCCGGATTCAAACCACTTGTTGTAGGACCCGTAGGCAGACTACGAGTAGGACCTACACCAGTGAAACCTACCCTGTCAGAAGGTCTGGTAACCTCTAACGGTAAAACGCTCCGCCTAGCCACATCCGCACTTTCGCTAAAACTATGCCCGCGACTTTCGTATCCTCTCAAAGTACCGTAATCGCGAACCTGCTCTGGAGGTAGACGCAACGTACCTAACGGTTCCCCCATATCCCGAGCGGTGGTGTTATAGCCCGCAGGACCTTCTAATCTTTGAAGTGTCTCGGGTGCTAACCTGTCCCCCACCCCCTGTTTCAGCCTATGAAGCTCCAGCTTTCTAAGGCCCTGCTCCGTGGGGATCATCAACTGGTGATCTCCCCCCAACCAACTCCTCTGTCCGGCGGCGTTCCCCATCGCCTTTCCTCGAACAACCGGTACGCCCATTACCTCATCTATGGCAACCTTGCCATCATCCAGTATTCGAGGAAAGCGATCGACGTGAAGAGCCCCCCCTCTGACCTCCTCCATAAAATCCTGTACATGAGAGGGCTTTACTAAATCCGGTACAGGATTCGTGGGTCTTAAATGAATCGAGGCTGTGTCTATTCGGCCAAATAGGTCCTCATATATCGACGTATTTAATTCGGGGCTATAAACAGAAGTATTGGACGGGATGGAAGGAACAGCGATCTCCGTATTTACGTCTAAGATATGAAAATCATCCGGACCTAAACCATACCGTTCCGACATGCCCGCCCAATCTACACCCTCGTCTAGATTGCGACTCATCCACCGGGACGGATCAACTATGTCCCCCAAATCATCATACTCTGAAACGTCAATATGCCGAAGTGCGCGAAGCCTCTCCCACTGCGAGACATTACTGTTCTCCAGGAGGTACCAAGGAGGGGCTTTTGTATTGACCAGACCTGAAAACAGCTTGTGAAAACCGGCTATATTAGGCCGTGAAGACGGGAGTGCCCTAGAAGCAACCCTTGCAGCAGTGCTGGCCGGTCTGACGCCCCTTCCAATGCCCACGCCTAACGCGGCTATGCCCGCTGCAGTAAGCCCCATGTTTTTCAAAAACTCTCGCCTGCTGGCGTCGTCAGGAAGATCGGCTAATTGTGCCGCTACCCCTTCCGGAAGATCGTCCGCCCCCCTTAACGACGCAATCCCTCTGCGTATAGGTCCAGAAGCAGCCTTGACATAAGCCGCCGTTGGAACAACCGCACCTAATGTCTGAAGGCCCGCGATCCACGGATGGCCCGTCTGCCAATGCTCCTTAACGCTGGGAGTACGAGGGCCAGTAAGCATTTCATAAATGCTGGTCCCATGAGCTGGGGGTTCCGGGTAAACACCCCCAGCCTCGGCAATGCCCCCTACACCAGTTATAAGACCCGTGCCCCATAAAGCCTGCGCAGCACTAGGGGGCGGCGGCATCGCGGATTCATACATATCCTCACGTAATGACGCAGGCAGCTCCTCATTAGAAGCATCTTCTAATAACTCGCGCCGCCAGGCAGGATCATGCCCACGGCCTACATTCTTCAGGTACTCAACAATGCCGTTAGCCGCGATGCCGCCACCGTCAGCGCGCTCAACAGGAGCGGTAGTCCTGCCGGTCATACGAGCACGCGCATCGGCTTGGTTGCTCAGATTTTCTAAATTGCGAGCACGCGCCTCGTTCTGTTCTTCCGTAGGGACATCAAAATCTTGCCCTAGACCGAAATCCTGTCGATACTTTGCCTTTTCGCTCTCATCAAGAGTAGCTAATTTTGCGTAATGATGCTTTCTCCTAACAGACCGATTAAACTCCAGGGCCAGCGTATTTGCTGGATCTTCTGACCCCTCTATCCAGTTGGCTTCAAGATCAAGAATCATTTCACGCTTATCCTGAAGTTCCTCCAACAGGGCTTCTTCTGCCTCCGAATAAGATTGGTAAGCATCAGACTCGCTACCCCCGTACACCTCATAATAGTCTTTCCAACGCCTGACCGAATTGCGCCATTCTTCAGGGGTACGCGCCCTCCAGGCGTCTAAGAGTTGAGTATCCCTCTCGCCGTACCCGGCACGATGACGAAATTCGTGAGCCTGTAGTCTAGGATTAGCGTTTATAGCGGAGAGCGCATAAACCATATCAGGATCGCCGCCTTCCATTCCTGATTCTTGAAAAACTTTGTCGAGCCCTCTCTCCGCTTCTCTGGCCCTTCTGGCTTCTGGTGGTACGCCCGGATCGTAATAAGTGCCTTTAAGATTTTGCGGAGTAGTAAAAAGCGTTTTATAACGCGAAGCGTCAATAGATGATGCGCCAATGGGTCCCATCCGGTTTCTGGACGCTATTTCAAATTCCGCGTCCCCCATTTGGCCCGACGCCAAACGAGCCTCGCGTAAAGCGTTAAGGTCCTCGTACCCCATTGCGCGAGCATCAGCAGCACTCATCTGTACCGGAGGCAGCTCCGCTGCAGCTATCTCCCCTCGCAACATCTTAGCTTCAGGAAGGCGCTCTCGTATAAAATCAGCAACAGAAGTGAAAATGCCCTCAGCCATAATAAGAACCCGCGCGAATTCTCTGCGTGGCCTCCTCTACCCCCCAGTCATCACTGGGAATCTGGACAAAATTGCCCTGACGATAACGCATCAATGCCTGTGTCATGCTGTCTACCAAATCATCATACTGACCATGAGGAAATGCAGCGCACTCCTCAATCATCTCCTCGGCCCAAGATTCGTCCGGAGCCCACACCATGCCCGCCTCAAATAGCGGAGATATAGAGTGTACGCGAGATAACTTATCATTGCCCTTGCTGGGCGTAAAATTGACCACCGGTATACCTAATTTCTGCAACTCATGCGTCAACGGCATACCCGTCGCCTTGGCCTCAATAATCACCGTCTCGGGGTCCCAAAAATCATACTGCTCCTGCGCAACTACCTTCAATTCAGGAAAGTCCCACCGCCCCTTCTTTACATCTAACAAAATCAACGCCGGAGTCCCACCAATCTCCTCCGGGTAAAATACCCCCCACGTCGTAATCGCACTAAAATCCGCCGTCTCCTTCTTTGAAAACGCCGTGTCATAACTCTGTATTACATACTGAAGATTCGGAACCTCCGTCTTGTCCCACTTCTTCCACCACTCGCGCTTCAATATAGATAACTCTTCCGCCGTGGGGTTCTGCTGATACTGCGCATTCCACTTGTACGCCGGAACCGAAGCCTTAACATGATCTAACTCGTCCTTAGACCAAAATCCCGGCCAACACGGCTTTCCAGACGGCATCACCGCCGGTAACTCCACTACCTCCCACTGATCGGCTAAAGCATCCTTTGACTGCGCACGAATAAGCTGCGCCGTCATGTCCTTCTCCGACCACCTCGTCTGTACCAGTACGATCGAACCACCCGGCTGCAACCGCTGACGAGGACCACCCGTGTACCAGTCCCAAGCTAAATCAAAACCGTTAGTAGATAACGCCGTCTGCTCCGAATGCGGATCATCAATAATTATTAAATCACCACCACGACCCGCTAAGTTTGAACCCACACCCACGGCGTAATACATTCCACCACGCTTCGTGTCCCACCGACCCGATGCCTTACTGTCTGCCGATAACTCAGTGTCAGGAAAAATATCCTGATAACCGTCCGTCTCAAGAAGATTCTTTGTCTTACGACCAAAGTTGACCGCAAGCTCCGTGGTGTGCGTAGCCTGAATAATTTTCATGGCAGGCTTCCTACCAATCATCCAGGCAGGAAACAAAAACGATGCGAACTCACTCTTAGTATGCCGAGGCGGCATGTTGATGATTAGACGATTGATCTCGCCTTTTGCAATCTGCTCAAATTTTTCTGAAATAATTTCGTGATGCGTACCCATAATGAATTCAGGCCACATCGCATGAACAAAATCTAAGAAGTTGTTTTGACAGTCCTCTACTTTTTCTAATTGCGCAAGACGTAACTGCAAACGCAACATCTTAGTTTCGTTTTCAATGAAGTTCACGGCGCAATGATCCTGAACAATCCGTCCCAATCAATGAAGGGACCCTTAAACTCGGCTATCTCAGTAGAACCCTTCAATCCGTCCATCACAAGATCAACCGCGTCCTCCCCCTTAAAAAGAAGAATCCTGAAATCTTTCTGATTTATCTTCTGGTGCTTGACCAGAATCCAAGTGCTGGCGTGTTGATGACGAGTAAGAAAACTAACTTGATGAGGCCGTAAACCAACCTTATTCCCGTTACAAAATTTTAGTTCGACTAGATGAAAATTACCCTTTTCATCACATAACAAAACATCCGGGACTCCTGGCAAAGCCCATGTCTCAAGCCTAGTGGGTAGTATCTTTCGTTTCGTCCTTTTCAAGCCCTCCCGGACTTGCTTCCATAGGCCCGATTCTCTTTGCATCGCCGAGGTCGGAATCTGCTTTTTCTCTACCGGTCGTGGCATACGACTTAATCTCCTCAATCGCCTTTAGAACTTCTTCCTTACTCATCTGGTCGATACTGCCGTGACGAATCTCACTCTTGTTTATGTATATATCACCCTGCGCCTGACCACGACGATACTCCGCTTGAACAGCCGCGGAGTACGCACCGTTGTCCAAAGCATCATCTCGAATTCTCTGGAGGTCCCTAACATGCCGACCGTAGGACACACCGTACTTCTCGTCTAACTCTGCCCGATAACGGTTGATCTCAAACACAACATGCGGACTTATATCCGGGTGAGTAAGCTCGTAAGCCCGAGTATGTGCAGAAGTAGGCGCATAACCCGCATTGATGGCCGCTTCACGTAAAGTGACCTGCCCATCCTTTGATACCAACTCACGTACAAAGAGCTGCTGCTTGCGCGTTAATCGCGATTTAGTAGTCAATTTTTTAGCCATTAAGGCGAAATCCTATCACAGTTAACCCCATATCGTTTTTTACGTCGTTGTTTGTCAAAAACTTGCCATTCGCCTCCGTCAGGGAGGGGGAGGAGCTGCGCGGAAATTGGGCCAAAATCCAGGTACCGCGCGGCATTCGCCGTGAAGCATGCTTATACGGGCCCCGTGCGAATTGCGTCCGATCGCGTGGCACGGTCCGCGACCGCCAGGGCGATCCGCGCGGATCGCGGGCATCGATGCGCTCGAGCTGCGCATGTTGGTACGTTGCATCGATGCGCTCGAGCTGCGCCGCTCGATCCGCTTGGTACGTTGCATCGATGCGCTCGAGCTGCGCGGTGCGCGGAGCAGCTGCTCAATTTTGGTACGTTTTGCGCAATCCTCGAGGCGCGGCGCGCGGCGGCATTCACTGTGAATCACGCGCAAAAAAAAGCCGGGCACTAGGCCCGGCAAGGTTGCAGCGGATAATCGAGCTGCTGCGGGAACGGTTACCCGGCTATCAGCGTCGCCTCTGGGTAGATTACCTCGACGTCGACGGTGAGGTGCGCATCATCAACCAAGGTCTTAGCTATCTGGGCGTAGGCGCGCTCATCTAGCACTGCCGTGATGTCCTCGGTGAGGCGGCCCATTGCCTCGGTAACGGCGGCGTCGACAGCCTCGTTAATCTCGGCACTCCGGTCCCGATCGCGATCATCGTTTGCACGGTCGTCGGTGTCGCGGGCGTCGAGTTCAGCGGCTACAGCTCGAGCTATGTCGGCGTCGAGCTGCGGGGCAACCAGGGCGGCGAGCATCTCGCCCAATGCGCGGTACTTCGCAAGGTCTGCGGCGTCTCGAGCTGCGGTAGTGGCGGGTCCAAGCACTTCATATAGCTCACGCGCTTCAGCTAGGCCGTTCTCTATCTCTTTATTCATGTCTCTGTCTCCGTTTTGTGATGCCCACAAAGGGCGAGCCGAGATTGTCCCATATAGGGAGGGGTAAGGATAGGGGTCCGGCGAGATCGCGCCGGAGACGGACTCTCAGGGCGTCGATTTTCCCAGATCGCCCGCGACATGATGACGGAGCACGGTTCTGCGCGGGAGCTGCTCGACGAACTGCTTCAGGGCGTCCGTCTCGGATTCGCACGGCACGCAGCCGGCCCCGGTGTTGACGGTGCTGGCGGCAGCCGTCCCGGTTCGCGCCCACTGAATCCCGGCGTGCCCGGTGTCGGCGTAGCAACCGCCCTGGGCGTCCGACTCAGCCTTACCCGCTCCGCTCCCGTGCGCGGTAAAGCCGACGGCGTAGCGGGCATTCGGGCGAGCACACAACGGGCCAGACCTCCCGCCACAGTTGCTGCAATTGATGCCGTCGACGTATTCGGCTAAACATCGAACCACGCGGACACCATCAATGTCGACGTGCTTGCGGCCCTGCCAGTAGTCGCGCGGGACTACCGTTACGGCGGGCGCGACTCGATCCGCTACGCAACGGGCGGCAGCCTCGGGGCTCGGGGCGGACCAATTAATAACGGTACGGCGCGGGCCGTTCAGGTGCGCCCAGTGCTCCGGGGGAAAGTGCGAATAGGTAAAGCTCACGCCCTGGCGCGGCACGGCTCGAGATAAGGACTCGAGGTAGTCGGTGTCCACCTGGGCGGTTCCGCAGCCGCTCGCATTAAGCGGGCAGTCGCTCGGGCAAGTGTCATATTTAGACTCGCCGCCCGCGCGGTAGGTCACGGCACATCCGGCGGTTTTCTTGGCGGCGCTGGGGTAGCTACATTTTAGAGTGGCCATTATCGATCTATTTCGTATAACAAGGCTTCCCAGTCCTCCCGTGATATTGGAGCCACATCATTAACGAATTGATACGTCTGCTCATACGTAGCGTTGTACTTAAATCTTAGGTAACCGGAAACACGCCCAGCCGCTAAGGCGTTTCGGTTGTGTACGGCATTCTCGATGGTTTTTTTCATCTCGGCACTCCCTATTAGTGGTACATCCGATAGTATCCCATACGGGCAATAACCTCAAAAGGGGCAATACTAGGCCTAGGGTCGAGGCGAGATCGCGCCGTAGGCGGCCAATACGGCGGCCGATTTTTGGCTCGAGCATAAAAAAGCCGGGCCTAGTGCCCGGCTCGAGGTTGCAGCGGATAATCGGGCTGCTGCGGGAACGGCGCGCGGCTGCCCCAAAAAAAACGCCCGCGCAAGCGGGCGTCTAAGGGGCCGCACGGGCGGAGGTCTAGGAGGCCGCCTCCGATGACGCATGACCGCATTTTTCCAACATCAAAAGCAGTTCGCCTTCTTTGTTGATGGTTTCTCCTTCGTCTTTGATGTTATCCCAATCAAACAAAATATAATCATTAGGGGTGTTGTGAACCTCTTTGAGCACTCCCCCTTCTATTTCAATGATTACCGTATCACGACATATGCCGAGTTCATCTAATTTATCTTTGACGCTCATTCTTCTTCGCTCCCATCTAAATCAACCTCTATTTTTTTCCGCAAGCGCCCGCGCGAGTCTCGCGCGGATCGACGCGCCAGGGCGGCAGCCTTCCGGCGCGCCAGCCGGTTAATCACAACGGGGGGAAGCTCAAGCACGGGCTCGGGCACGGGCCTAGTGAATAGTTCCTTTAAGGTCATGTTGGTTCTCCACTATTTCAGGGCGGAATTACCCTGAGCGCATCATAGCGCATATCCAGGCACAAAAAAAACGCCCGCGCTGGGCGGGCGTTAAAGCCTGTACAAAGATACGTCTAGGCGCGCGATTTATTGACTAGCCGGCACGGCATTATCACGCCGGTCCGCTCGGGTTCACTTTCAACGGTCACGCGCACAGCGCGAGCATCGTCGAAGATATCTAGCCTGACAATGGGTTCCTTTTTATTGTTCCCGCGGCCCCCGGTAGTGGTCAGCGCGTGCGCTAGCTCGAATAGATACTTAGCATTAAGACCAATGCTAATCACGGGCTCCGCCTCCGGATCGGGCATTACCCGCTCATAGTCCGGGAATTTCCCATTATCCGGGCGGGGATAATAGGATAGTGGATTACCCGTGCCCGTATCCAATAGCGTAGCGTCGCCGTTGCACGTAATCTCCGCCGGCTGGAGCTTGCGCTTGCGCGCGTCCAGGATCGCGGCGATCGGTACCGGACCGGAAGTATCTCCGGCGCTAACCTCAACGGGGATTTTTACCAATTTGTGCCCGTCGGTCGCCACTAGGCACTTGTTCTCAACATCCAAGTGCGGGTCACTAAGGTAGGCGCGAATATCATTCACGCCCGCGATTTTCTCGAGTTTTAGTCTGGGATCTATAAGCATAATAAAGTCTCCGTTTATTAGATGAGCGCATACTATGGCACATAGAATGACGGACCACAAAAAAACGGCCCGAAGCTCACGCCCCAGGCCGTCTATTAGGTCGAGCGGCAGGATCAAGCGGCAACGGCGACGGGCTCGGCCTCAGACACCTGACGCCACGCGGCGCGAGGAAGCTCGAGGACTTTCGCGCCCAGGCGCATCCAATCCTGGCGGTCGTCTTCGTTCGTGTCTGGACGATTAGCGACTGCGGTAACCGAGTTCACCAACGTAGCGCGAGTTACCTGCCCGGTGTTGTACCCGGACTGCCCAAGCGTTGCCATGAGCCCGTCGAGGATTTTCGACTCGGCGGCCTTCGGCAATTTCAAAATACCCGTCAAGGCTGACACCGTGTCTTGGGCTCCACCGGAAACTGTATCAAGATGAGCATTGCGCATTTGCTCGAGCACTTCGTCGAAACTCTCGCGGCTCGCGAAACTTCCTACCACGTCTCTTAACTTAAGAGCTAAAGCCGCGTTATCGGCGTCCTTGGCTTCGTCCGTCAGCAATCCCCAAGAATCTTCGCCCCGGCTTGACTGAACATGCGTTGACCTCATTTTTTTCTGAGTCTGCATTCCGTTAAGGCAAGCGAGCGTCCAGATGAGTTGTTGCACGTTCACGCTGCCGTGACCCGTTTCTGAGTTACTGCACAGGAGGCCCAACGCCATTGCATCACCCACAGCGGCCTCGCCTTGGTGCGCTTCGCTTCGCAGTCGCAGATAGAGCTTTTTTTCTGTGACTGTGCCGTTAACCACCTTCCATCTCGCATCCGATTCCATCAACTGCGGCAGGGATGCTTCAAGAAAATTTTTGTTATCAAACGTCTTGAATGCGTCAGAAACAAAGGCCCGAGCAAGTCCCCGCTCAATCCTCGGGGTAGAGAGTCTTCCGGATTCCGCGTAGGTGCGAACCATGACGCCCTTGTCCTCGTTCCGCCAGATGTCGTTGATGAGGCCGTCGAGGTGCTGCGGATAATCGTCGCGCAGCCGACGGGCCGTCCGAATGTCAATATCCGCCTTAGTCGCAATTTGCTGAAATGCCACGTCGTTGGTAGCCAGAATCTTCGTCGGCACACCTTTCGAGCGTTCCATAACAACGTGCGGCTGATTAGGGCCTTCGTCATTCTCCTGGGTGCTCAGTTGAAGATCACGGGTTGGCGCAACAAAATCCTCCTGACGTGCGGCGTCAGCCTGAACACGTTGCATGAGGCTATACAAGGTTCCTTTTGAATTTTCCATGTCATTCTCCACTTGATTCGATCCACGTCGGATCGCCGCCTATCTTAACACAGGTATCTTATAAAATCCCAGACCTTTTCCGCCCCACCATAAGCGGTATTTCACCAAATAATTATTTTTCAAAAAAACGATTTTGCTGGAAAAGCCTATCTAAAAAGGGGGGTATAACTTTTTTGGCCTCGAGGGGGTGGATCACAATCCGCCCTGGTTGCCTCTCTAGCCGTGGCCCCTCAAGGGCCATCCCGCCGCCCCACCACATCCCGCCAAGATTCGGCCTTTTTTCTTTTTTCTTTTTTTGGTAAAAAGGTGCTATGTAGGGGTGGCTGCTAACTTTCCGAGCACCCCGGTCCAATGCCCGCGAGCCCACTTCGAAATATCAGGATTTCTCAGAATTGCTTTGACTGCGCTTACCCGATCGTCGCGGAGTCGGCTCGTAGAACCTTTTCTGAAATCGTTCACGTTCACGTTGTTTTCTTGGTTCATCAATTTTCTCGTCGAGCCACTTTGCGGCCTTAAATAAAAAAAACATAAATCATCCTTCATTGTTAAAGCCACTCCGGTGGCTGTCGATTTTTCCATGAATGCAGATGCGCCTTTTCCGTTCGGTAGTAAGCGCGGTAGCTCTCTACTGCATCCGTTTGTTTATACTGATCTGGCATTGCTAAAGCAAATGCACCGCGAGGCGCGATCCGTAAGGCAGGCAGGGGAGCACTGACCTCACGAATCACCGCCTCGCAGGCATGTTCTCGGTTATACCTATGTGTGTACTCATTGCAAAGTGCGAGCCCTAGTTGGACCAGCCATTCGTAGTTTCCAGAGCACTCGCCCGCCCACCGGGTGCAGGGGTGGTTTTTGTGAGTCGGTTTGTATCTGGCCTCACCCCCAAGCCCGCGGACCACGGTACAAAGTATCTGGCTCGTCTCAAGCGGCATTTTTACGACGTGCTTATCGCAGTGCCAGCGGGCAGCCTCTTCAACGTCGCAGGAAAGAGCAAAGATATTTATTGTCGCGTCCTTTTGATTCTGAAAAGTTGATCTTCCATCATGTCGAGAACACCGCCAATCTCCATACCAGAGTTAAACGACGCTTGACACAGCAAATCATATTGCTCGCGCCATTCGTTCGGGCAAAAATTTAGAAGATCATCGGGCGTAAGCTCTAGGTCACGTACTTCGCCACCTGTTACCAAAAGCAACTGCGCGTTGCCCTCTTTAATTTTCTGCTTTTCCTGCTCGTCAAGGTACGCAAAGACGTTAAACCCAAAAGGGGTTTCTTTATTCATCCCGCCACCTCTTCTTCATTATTGCTCGCTTCCTCTTTAGGGGGAAACAAGTAGTTTGCACACCATTCCAGCGTGTCCCAAGACACTCCCATAGAGGCATCGTGCTTTCTGTCTTGATAGCTCAAAACCTCCATACATTCATCGTCACTGAGATCCGTTCGTATATTTTTAACATCATCAATACACCAAATAATCGCGATTGAATTGCTGTCGTCTAGCACCAACGGCAACGCATTTTTAATAACAGCATGAACACTCATAATAATTTCTCCATTTATCGATCTAAGACAATATGCGATGCCCAACGAAAAGTCTAGCTTTGAGCACAGACTTCGCACAGCTTGATGACGTAAGTGAAGCCGTGCTGGACGTAGCTCGGAATGCCATCGTTGTATTCCACAGTCTCTTTGCGCGGCGAGCCGACAGATTTTGTTTTTTTGCGGTAGAGATCGCCCTTATTGATTTCGCCCTTGCAGGTGTCGCACGTTGCAGGCCGACGGCATTTGATTAACTTCATTTCCAGTACCCCTCTTCGATCATCTGCTGTCTAAACGCTTCGTAGCGTTCAGCGTCCTCGAGGTCGCCCGTCCCGGCCCACGCAAGCATGAGCAGCAGGATCAGGCCGACTAGCAGGGCTTTCATTTCTCACACTCCTCGCATTTCTGAGCCGGGAGGGTGCTACCCGTAAGCATCGCGCTTAAAAACATCACCGCGCACATGCTGGCGGGCTGCTGCTCATTAATGGGCAAAAGGGCCGCATCTTTCTCCATAGGCCATTCAATTCTGTCCTCGTAGCAGACAATCGGCTCGGAGGCTTCAAGAGTGCGTTCCTGGGGCATTTCCGACAGGGGCACTTGTGCCATAAGAAGGCCAACTTCATTTTTGTCAGTAACGATCAACATTGAATAGTCGTCGAGATCGAGGCCGCCTGCCTGCAAACCAGCACAGACGTGGTCACTGAAACTCTGCGCGTTCGTGCCTAGTTGTTTCTCACTCATATTATTTCCCTTAGTGATAGCCCTTCAGCACGTCGTGAATCTGTTGAACCACGTCGTCTTCGGATCGGTTTTCTTGCTTCTGCAATTCCTTTGTATAGTGAGGCCACTCGAAGTCCCGGCCTACCATTTCCACTAGCAGTTCAAAGCCTTCGGTGCGAAGAGCTTGTTCGCGATCCTCGTCGATGTCGGCTTCTTTCCACAGCGCCAAGATTTCTGAAACCGCGCCGCGCGGGAGCTTGCCTTCTTTCCACAGTTCTTTCACGTCGATGAAGCACGCCTGTGTTAGCGGCGGATTTTTTGCTTTACCGCGTTCAACGCCGCAGATGGCGTAGATCAGCGCCCACATTTGCTTCCAGGTTGCTGGTTTTTCCAGGTTCTCTTCTCTGACAGAGCGCATCATTAGTCCTCCTCGTGGAAAGAAGCCGACATTAGCAGGTAATCCAGTTTTGGATCTTTAGCGAGAGCGATGATGCTGTCAGAGGACATTTCACCGATTTTCTTAGCGAGATGCCCTTCGCCAGTTTTCAGCAGGGTCTCTAGCGCGTTGACGATTCTTCGAGTTTCCTTCAGAGAGCCTCCCAAGTTTTCTGCTTTGAGTTCGCAGAACTGTTGAACGCGGTGCTCGCTGCACGTAGGGCACCCGTAGGCGATTTTTTCTGGGTTGTCACCGAGGTGATTTTTCGGCGTCACCATGAAGGCCCCGTGATTTTTGCAGATAATCTCCACCGGGGTGTCCGCGTCGAGGTCGAGAGCATCGAGAGCATCGAGAGCGGCAAAAAGCTCGTTGGGAACCTGCTCCGCCTCGTGAGTGGCTCGCACTTTGGCTTCTTGCCGTGGGCTCAGTTTCGGCAAAAGATAATCGGTCTTTTTGATCTCCGCTTTGCATCCCAGGCAAACAAGTTTGGACCAGGCGAAGTTGGACATCACCATGCGGTGAGCGCACTCCGGGCACTGGATAATTTTTCCTCTCTTGCCCGCTTTGGTGTGCTTGCCAACCTTCCGCGATTTCGCCGTCCGGACGCGGGTCGCGCTTCCCTCGATTCTCCAGATGCGGATCGTTGCATTTTTACCGTGCCCGGATTCAGTGCGGCTTGTTGCCTTGAAGCCAGCAGTTCTCAGCGCGGAGTTAATTCGCCGCACTTCGCTGCTTTCGTAGCCTCCAGAAACGAGTATCGAGTCTCCCACCTTCATGTCTCGAACGAAGGCTGTTTTGCTTTCAGCATGGGGTTTCGGAATTGGAACATCCTTATAGATTTTCATCGGTTTCTCCACTTGTCAGAAATGTGAGGTTGTGCTGTCGCGCTAAGTCGCGCAAGGCGCGTAATTCCTTCTCGCTGCGACTGAAGATTTTGGAGTTGAGACGGAGAGTGAGTTTGTCTAACTCATCGAGGATCAATTGAACGTCGATCGTTTCGGCGCACAGCCAGCACAGACTGGCCCGCCCGTTTGACTCGCGGCTCGCGAGTCGTGATCCGGTGATGGTGGTGATGGAGCTGACGAGGTGTGGATTCCACAGATACCTGTCGCCGCGGGCCGTGATGTTTTCGTCTATCATCTTGCTTCTCCTTGTGTCGTGTATCGTGTTGCAGGCGCTTTTCAGCACCTAGCGCGTAGTCTCCCATGTTCGACAAGGAAAAGCAAGTAGGCCCAAAAGCCGTTTGTAAGTCTTTGGTTTCAAAGGTCTTTTTTTGCGCAAAGGGCTGATCGAGTCCTCGGAAGCCCTTATGGCTCGGTGGCGAAAAAGCCGAAAAACGCTCGTAAGTCCTTGATTTTACTCATATGTTATAATATATCTAGGCTAATCAAGAGGTTAGCTGCGTTGCCCTCGGGCGACGGTGTTCTTTAACAATTAGACTGGAAAAGGAGAATGACTAATGTCATTAGACTGGTACGTCGCAGACGTGGAGAACTATGAGGAGCGTTGTTGGGTGGAGCGTGATGGGGAAAAGTACCTCTCACCCGTAACCGACACGCTAATTTGGGCAGCGATGCGAATCGGGATGAACGGCATCACGGAGAAGAACTGGAAGGAGTTCTACGCGAGGATGTTGCTTGATCCGCGCTCGAGAAGGAGGAAAGGCTGTCTCCTCATTAAGCCAGAAGACGTGAAGGCTCACATCGGCCTGAGCACAAATGTCAGCTCTGTTAGCCGAACCAAATGGTTCAAAGCACTGATGGAGGAGGCATTGAGCATTGCCGACTGAGCACTGGGGGCCACCTTCGGGTGGCCCTTTTTTTTGCGTCAAAAAAGAGGGCGTCCTAAGACGCCCTAGTGGGAAGGGCTCGCGTCCTTTTTATTAACCCGAGAGACGCGGCCTTAAAAAAAACCGGTGTGGCTGGAAAAGTGGAGACAAAACCCCCACACCGGGAAAGCGGGATGCTGGTTCACTCCCTCTTTTTTTCTATTAATAATTTTGTAAGCATTTTGAGCTGTTCCATTTCATCGCTATGGACTCGCGAGCCGCGATCCATCCTCGTCGCTATCGACTTCGCGAGACGCGCTGTTTTCTCCTCGATCGAGGGCTGCGGCTTCTTTGTGTTTATAGTCAAGCCATTCCTCGAAAATCAAGGTGAGCTGTGCCCCGATCTTCCGGTGCTCCATCTCTGCGAACTCGCGGATTCGGTGATACACGCCAATCGGCACCAGAATGCTTTTCCATTTTGTGATGTCCATTCAGTCCCTCGAAGTTAAGCAATCGTAGCAGAGGCTCTCGTCGTCCGCTGGATAAAAGCGCGTGCTGCACTCCTCACAGTGGATGTACTCGGGCGGTTCCAGGGTGTTTTCCGGCAGATCCATCTCTGAGATTGTATAGGATATATCGCTTTTTATAAAGGGTTTATTTTCCTAATTGATATTCAAAATTTTGGGTAGAAGAGTTAAGCCCTATGAGTTGGGCTTCATTTCTAATGTGGTAATGGGTTGCCATCGGCGTCAAAGGCGAGAGGGTCACAACTCTTTGAAACCCTTTTGCTTTTGCGTATTCGAGAACCTCCTGCATTATTTTTTTACCCGCTCCTTTCTGCAGTGACCAGACTGTGTAAGCAACAGCAATAGTCGCATTATTTTCATAGGTACTAACCCGGCTCATCAGATCCAGCTCGCGGACGGAATAAGGTACATCGTTCGTAAACGCTAAACATACGACTGCTAGGGTTTCACCCTCACATTGAAGTCCAAAGATTTTTCTATCGAATGAAGTCCTCCATTCCAAATCCAGCTCCGGTCTAACGGGATCGCCCGAAACATCGAGGTGCTCGAGTTCGACAAACTTTGACTTCTTCCCCCAGCTCGTATCTCCGGTGCTTTTTTTCTTGAACCACCCAAACGTCACAGCGGTTTAGCCTCACCCCAGCTTGGCCCGAGGTCGATGTCGCATTTGTTGGGAACCCGCAGCGGCAGCGCCTGTTCCATGATCCGCGCAATGTCTTGCGCTTGCTCTGCCGATTCAACCGAGCACGCCAGCTCGTCGTGGATTTGCAGCAGCGGCACGACGCCACTCTTATATAAGTCTACGGTTGCGGCCTTGCTCATATCCGCTGCGGATGCTTGAATAATTCGATTCAAGGCTTTGTACGTGAACGCGCGCTTGAGTTGCGTGGTCTGCCCGTAAGTCACCAAGGCTTCTTCTCGAGGCATCGCTTTGTGGATACCAAAAGCGGCGGGCTCCCACTTGTCGAAGCGGCACTTGCGCCCCAGCAGGCTACGAACGCTGCCGTTACTTCGAGGGTGTTCCAAGCGTCGTGTGACGCCCTGCATGAGCTGTCGCACAAACGGCACGCGCGCGTGGTACTGCTGCGTCAGCTCTTTCGCTTCATCTAAGGAGACATCGAGCTGGTGCGAGAGCTTGGTCACTCCCATTCCGTACATCATCGCGAGGTTAATCGTCTTAGCTTGCTTGCGCGGAATATCAGCCATTTCAGCGACGAGGCCGTGAAAGTCGAGGTCGGCGTTCTCGTTGTAGCCTTCGACAAACTCATCCACGCCGTCCATGCTGCCGCCCTTCCACTCATTAAATATGGCTGCGTAGTGGACCAAGATCCGTGGTTCCTGCTGCGAGAAATCGATGGCCGCCCACTGCTCGCCTTCATTGGGCAGGAACAGGGATCGGATCATCGGTCCCAGCTCGGGATCGCGAGCCGGGATCTGCTGTAGGTTCGGATTGCTCATTGAGATACGGCCTGAGACGGTGCCTCCGCTGTCCGATCGGAGCTGGTTGATGTGACTGTGAATCTTGCCGTTACTTACGTGCTTGAGAATTGAGCTTATAAAGGTGCCTTGAATCTTGTTCAGCTCACGCGCTTTGAGCACCAGGCGGGGAAATTCGTGGGGGTGTTCCGCGAGAAACGCTTTGGTGAATGACGGCGCGCCCTTCTCGGTGTGCGCATACTTGATGCCCAGCTTGTCGAACGCTTTTTTGAGACTCGCTGCCGCCCAAATTTCCACGTCGAAGCCCGCGAGCTTTTTGATTTTTCGCAGCGCCTGCTTCTCGCGTTTAATAAGGTCTTGCTTGGTCCGTTCAGCGCGGTCCATGTCCACTCGAATGCCTGCCCAGGTCATATCTATAAGACACGGTATGAGGGCTGTTTCCATTTCCCACACGCTGGTCAATTCCTCTTTGGCTATCTGGCCTTTGAAGAGATGCCACAGTTCCAGGGTGAGTACAGCATCCTGCTCGGCGTAGGGGCCGACAAAGGGGGCGGGGAGCTTCCATAGCTCGCCCTTTGGATCGACGCCGAAGTCTCGGGCCGCTTCGGTAAGCAGTTGTTCGGACTTGGCTTTTCCGAGGTAATCAAAGGCCAGCGCATTGAGGCTGTAGGAGAAGCGGTTTTCGTCCAGCAGCGCAGCGGTAATCATCGTGTCGATAATGCGGCCTTTCACCGGAATGCCGAGCTGGCGCAGCCAGCCGATATCGTACTGGGCGTTGTGGCAGATTTTGTCACCGGGGCCGCTCAGTATTTTCTTCAGCCAGCGGCAGATGATTTTCTTGTCGAGGTTGCCACCACCGGCATGTCCGAAGGGGACATAACCCTGCCAATCTCCAGTTGAAATTGCTGCGCCGACTACCTCGCCGTTACCAGTGGGCCAGCCGGGGCCGCTGGACTTAATGCCAGGATCTCGAGTTTCGAGATCGACGGCTATTTCCGCGGCGTCGCTTAGATCCGGTAGGGTTTCAGGCGGCGTCCATTCGGAGTTCGCTACGGCGAACATCGGAAATTGGAGGCGCGTCTCCTTCTTCACGGAATCTCCACCGGCTCGATGTCGCGAATGGTTATCTTGTTCGCGTTAAGCGCGTGCAGCAGCGCGTGCATGGCCCACTGTTGATAATCGAGAGTGGGGTCTACCGGCCACGGCGCGTGAAACTCGAAGACAATCGTTGAGTCGCCATCGGCTACCGTTGCTCGAAAGAGCCGCAGCCCGTTAATTGATACGTCGTCCCCTATTATTTTTTCGTTGCCCATCAGTCCTTCTCCCCAAGCGCCGCGTACCCTGCAATATCCAGCCAGCTATCTCGGTGTCGAGGAGACTCCATAAGTCGGGACATTTTGACTGCGATCAAGCAAAGATACACCTGATTGGCCGTGACTTCTTTCTCCAGAAGGGTGGACCACATCGCGGCAATGCGCGCATGGTTTTCTTTCGCATCGCCGTACTTTTCAGCGCGCTCACCTTCCACAAGGGCAAGCACCTCCAGCAGAAACTGCTTATTTCGCATCACAGTGGATAGCTCCTCTGATATAAGTTGGGCTCTACGACGAAGAGGTTTTGTTTAGCTCTCGTCACCGCAACATAGAAAACCCGGTGCAGCGTGTCGCCATCGAATTCCGAGGCGTTCTCTGCTGCTGCTGTTAAGTCACTGAACACGATGACGTTCTCTGCTTCGCCGCCTTTGGCACCGTGAATCGTGGACAACCTGATTCTAGGCACGCCTGTCAAATCCTCTCCCCGGCGCAGGATGGCCGAGCAATAGACCTGATCTACGTCAGGCAGGCGGTCGAGCGCGGTGCTCCACTCCATGTCGGCAGTTGCTAGCAGGCCGTGTTGCTGCTGAAGCTGGTGGAGGGAGAAGCGGGCGCTCTCATCGGCTTGAATCGTTTTGAACCCGCGCCGCACTCTAACGCCATTGCCGCGCATGAAGCTGTACAAAATTTTGGCTTCATCGAGGTCGATCAGCTCCTCTTTCTGCAGCTTCTGCCACGCCTGCAGCGCGGTGGATATTTTCAACGGTACGGAGGGGTAGCCCGATCGCTCGAAGAAATAGCCACCCTGTTTCAGGTAGTCGGCTATCGGATTTGTTTGGTAATGCGCTTGACTGATAATGAGCCAATCGCCGTGGTCGAAGTCCAGCCCATCGGGAGAATAGATGCGTTGCACCGATCCCTTGGAATCTTTTCGAGGCAGGTATTTTTTCGGGTATCGGCGCTTAATTCGATTGGAGATTTTACTGGCTAGCCCGTGAACCGTGGCGGGCACGCGGTAGCTTTGCTCCAGTATCTCAGCGCCGCCGGGGAGATTGATGAATTGGTCTATGTCGGCTCCGGCAAAATTGTAGATTGCTTGATCGTCGTCACCACTGCAGTACATTCGCGTGGATTTGCCGTCCAGAATGTGCGCTATTTCCCATTGGATGGCGGAAAGATCCTGCGCTTCGTCCAAAAGGCACAACTCGAAGTGCGGACAGATGTGTGGACCCTTTTCAACGAACAATTCGAGCATATCCGTGTAGTCGTATAAGCCGTTGGTTTTCTTATACTTTTCAAGAGCGCGGGCCAGGTAATCAACCTCGAGCCAACTGCTGTTGATCCGCGTGCCGTGATACTCGGTGCGGAGAGTGGTGCGCTTCAATCTCGCCAAGGTAATGAGCCGCAGAATCTCACTCTCGCGACGGATGGTGGCGGTGGCTTCTTCGTCCAGACCGTTTGCCGAGGTCAATTCAAAGCCCGTGCGTTTTTCAAGCTCTCGATAGTGCTCGGTCTGCATAAGCTGGTCGGTGTTAAGACCAGTGAGCCGAAAAGCGAGGCTATGGAGCGTTCTAAAGTACGGCAGGTCTTGTCGAGGGTTGAGCCCGAATCGGGCTGCAGCACGTTCTCGCGCTTCGTTGGCTGCTTTGCGGGTGAAGGCCAGAAAGGCAATCTCCGAAGGCGGTGTGCCGCTTTCCAGCTCCTTATCTACTAGATCAAGTAGCGTTGTAGTCTTGCCTGTGCCTGGCGGGCCGAAGATGCGGAACATCAGAACGGCACCTCATCCTGATCGCCAAAATCAGGGACCTCGATCTCTATGGTCGTGGCGCTTTGGTAAGCGGGAATCTCCCACACGCGGACAGACTTGTCTTTGATATTGATTTGTTTCGACTGACCGTTGAGGTCACGTAGACGTTGTGCGAGCTGGTGTGGTCGGTAGGACTTGAACCCCATCTTGGTCAGGTGCATTTCAAGGTCTACTAGCCGGAACAGCGTAGTGCCCTCCAGCTCATCTGTGTAGGGTCGGCGCAGGAGTATTTCCTCACGCGCCAGGGCTTGTTGGTTGGAGGTGCAGAATTCTTCCAGGTGCGCATAGAAGCGGCCCGGAACGGAAGCGTCGGCGGAGACTTCAATGATGCTTTCTTCGTTCTCCGTCATTTCTGAAAGCAGCCCGTTGATGCGGCCTTCCCAAATAGGTTTAGTCACGCTGCGGGGCATGAAATTCAGTTGCTCGACGCAAGCGCGCTGAAAGATGGTTTGTTGCATGAGCCCTTCGGTGTCGAGTTCCAGCGGCGTGCCGTTCACGTCGAGGAACCACACGGGGGGCTGGCTGTTGTACTTTCTGAGGTTGGCAATCATCGGCGTGCCGACGCCCGCATCAATGCCGAATTTACGTGTACGGCATAACTCCTTGTTGCAAAAGGCGTTTATGGGGGCATCGTTGCACTTGTAGGCATAGTCTTTCTTTTCTAGCTGTGCGGCGACGACGTTAATTTCGGGCAGCGGTAGTGGCGGGTCAATGTACTGAGCGTTGTAGGTGAGAAATTCTGTCTGCCACGTGTCCGGGTACGCTTTGCGAAGATACACACCTATATTAAAGAGGCCGTTATTTCTGCTGCCCTCGCCGATCTTCTCTTTGCAGAGAATCTGAAGACACGGCGGGCCGTCCTCGATCGGTTGAAACTGCTGTTTTTCGTCAACAGCTAAACCTGAAACCTGCTCGGGGGTTTGCACATATTTTTCGTGCAGCTCAAAAAACTCGTCCAGAGTGGCCGCACTGCCATCGTCGTGGACCGCGTAGCGTAGGCCGTTTTCATGGTCGTAGTAGGGGAGGTTCAGAAAGTTGCCGACATCGCCGCGCTCGAGGTTGAGCTGCACCTGCTTCGGAAATATTTCCGAGCCACCATAGCCGATCGCGGCAGCGACGTGGTTCAGGACATCCTGCATGTCCTTTGCGGATATCCATTCGGTCGTGAACAGGAAGACGTGGGCACCGCCCGACTTTGAGCGGCACACCACCAATGGCAATTTGAGCTTGCGGATTCGCGCCAGGAGCGCCTTGTGGTCTAGGTTATAGACATCAACATCGACGCATCCCCACTTGCAGTTGTTGTCCTCGTTGATGGGGATGATGCCAACGGAAATACCTTTGCCCGAGAGGTGCCCTTCCCACAGCTCTTGGGTTCTATTTTCGCGGATGACCCCGGCTTTGCCGGAGTGCTTTCCGTTCAGCTTTTTACTGTCAACCTTATAGGTTCCGTAAGCAGCTTTCAGACCATCAAAAATGACCGCAAATTGTCTCTCGATCGACACTGATAGCTCGCAAAAAGGGCGGTACTGCTACCGCCCTTGTCGCGTTCCCTAGAAGGGGGCCTTGTCGTCGTCCGCACCCTCCTGAGTGTGCTTCACCTTCACGTCCCCTAAACCAATGGACTCGTTGAACGCCTTGCTCGCAGCGTAGTGCTGCATGTCTTCAATTTGGCCTTGCAAGGTGATGTCCCACCCGTGCCAGCTCCCCTTGGAGTTCTCTTCGGCCACGGTTTTGAGCAAGTACACGTGCGAGTACCGAGGCGGCGTGAAGGGGCCGTTCTCTCCGACGATGCTCCGCGAAGCGATCATGGAGTTCCATTTGCGTGATTTTTTGAGCTGTGTGCTCTTCATCGCGATCAGAGCTGAACTGGTTGAGCCGTCCTCTTCAAGAATCAGAACAAAATGCTGATGCGTCTCTTCTATATAGGAGCCGTCGCCATCAACCACATACTCGCGGTTGTCCTCGGGGGATCGCTCGGTCTTCGGGCGATCGTCGCTCGGCGTGAAGATGTTGAGCGGCGCGCCGGTTCCGCTGCCGCGCGGTGCCCACTCGATGAAACGTCGTTGGTAAGCGCAGGGGATTACTCGAAGGCCGTTCTTGCCCTTGTAGACCGCGCTGGTCACAGTGTTATACACATCACCTTTGCGCGCGTCCTCTAGTTCATCCAACACGGGGTCCAGCCCGCTCAGAATTTTTATGAACGGAAGGGCCAGATCCTCCTGACCGATGTTCTCCAAACCTTTTCCAGCGTCGGACTCAAAAACTGCTGCATCAAACTGCACTACGTTGCTTGATTTTTTCGTTGCTACTTTCTTACTTGTCGTCATTTCGATTACCTCTTTATCGTCGCCCGGTGCCCGATATAGGCACCAAATAGATCCATCGGAAAGCTCGCGCCGTCCTCCACTTGTTCCCGCACCCACGCCTTTAAGGTCTGAGGGTGAACCTCTGTCTTTTGCTGCGCGTTGAATCCGCTTTGCTCGGCCAGAGTGAGGAATTGAACGGCAATATCATCTTCGCCCCTGCCGAAAGTGCAGGTGACGTTGTTCTTGATGAGATCGCCAAAATTGTTGTCGCGGAGCCAGTTGAAGGCATCTTCGCGGTTATCTACCTTAATATGTGCGCCGTAGGTCGGCTTGATCGTGATGCTTGAGCCGTCGTCCGTCGTGAACGCGGAGAGGCCCAGTTCCTGCATGGTCGCTGGCAGGTCCTCGTCGGTGAGCTTCAGAAGTTCCCGCTTCTTCTCTTTGATTTCAGCTTCAAGTTCAGCTACACGGCTTTGCGTGGCTTGAACTTTCTTTGCTAGGACAGAAACCTTATTAAGGTCGGAATCGGCGGGGGTTGAATCGACAGCGGCGGCGTCGGCTTCTAGCTGAGACAAAAAGTCCTTTGACATTGCGTGCTCCGTGTTCCGTGTTTAAGGAAGCGAGTAGCTTCCTAGACAGACTCCTTTATATCGCATATCCTCTCATTCGTCAACAAAAGGGAGAACGCAGCATGTACGAATTCGAGACGAAGCCCTACGCTCATCAGAAGACCATTTTTGAGGCTTCGTGGGGGGCGCGTAGTCACGCGCTTTTCCTCGAGATGGGCACGGGCAAGAGTAAGATCGCGATCGACTCTCTAGCTGCACTCCATGAGGACGGATCGGTCGATACGGCCCTGGTCGTAGCTCCCAAGGGAGTCTACGCTAACTGGGTCGAGCAGGAGCTGCCCCTGCACCTGCCGAAGCGCATTCCGGTCAAAATCGTGCGGTGGCAGTCTAACGTGACGAAGAAGTTCCGCGAAGCGTTAACCGAGCTGGCGGACCCGTCTCACACCGACCTACATATATTAGTGATGAATGTGGAGGCCCTTTCCACGGTGAAGGGGGCGGCTTCGGCGTTTAAGTTTCTAAAAATGAACCCGAATAACATGTTCATCATGGACGAAAGCACGGCCATCAAGAACCGCAAGGCGCTCAGGACCAAGAACGCCATCAAGGCGGCGGGGCTGGCGAAGTATCGGCGCATTCTTACGGGGAGTCCTATTACGCGCAATCCGATGGACTTGTACAGCCAGTGCGAGTTCCTGAACCCGCAACTCCTTGGTTTTAAGAGCTTTTTTGCTTACCAGGCCCGCTATGCGGTAGTGCGCCGAAGGGCGATGGGCAATCGCAGCTTTCAGGAGATTACCGGCTATCAGCGCCTCGATGAGCTGCATGACAAGCTGGAGCGGTTCAGCTCTCGAGTGCTGAAAGAGGACTGTCTGGACTTACCGGCCAAAATCTACACCATGCGCCGCGTGCCGTTATCTAAGGAGCAGGAATCAGCTTATGTGCAGATGAAGAAGCTGGCGCTGGCGCGCTTGGAGCAGGGGGAGCTGTCATCTACGACGAGCATTTTGACGCAGATTATGCGGCTGCAGGAAATCTGCTGCGGGCATTTGAAAACCGATAATGGCGAGATAGAAGACATTCCGAATAAGCGCATGGACGAGATGCTGGCGACGATCGACGAGATGACCGGCAAGGTCATTATTTGGGCTACCTGGGTTTACGATATTGAACGCATCGTTAAAAAGTTGAACGAGCAATATGGACCCGGCTCGGCAGAAGCGTTTTACGGTGCTACGGCGCAGGAAAATCGGCAGGAGATTGTTGAGCGGTTTCAGGACCCGGACTCCGGGCTGCGGTTCTTTGTCGGCAATCCCCGCACCGGGGGCTATGGCTTGACGCTCACCGCCGCTACCAATGTTATTTACTGGAACAACTCCTATGATCTCGAGACGCGGATTCAGTCAGAAGACCGGGCGCATCGCATCGGGCAGGATCATCACGTTCTATATGTCGATCTGGTCAGTCCGGGCACAGTGGACGAGAAAATACTAAAGGCGCTCAAAGCCAAGATTGATATTGCTCAGACGGTGTTGGGAGAGGACAGCCGGGAGTGGCTGCTTTAGACGAGGCTGCCGATACCTTGCTGTGCGGGTTCCGGCGGACGCGCCTGCTGCTGACGGATTATGTCTGACGCGGCATCAAACGGAAAAGCGGCAGCGTACTGTGACCGCATTGCTGGCGAGGTGGGCGACGGTTGAGGTTGTACCGCAGGCTGCATCTGTGCGGTAGGTTGCGGCGGGGGCGGCAACTGTGCGGTAGGTTGCGGCGGCACCTCGCTGGTCGGTGGGGGTATGGATATAGGTCCTCTTCCTGGACCAAAGCCCCTTCCGGATTGCGACTCTTCTCTAATATATTCTTCGAGGGCGACCGGAAGATAGGGAGAGGTTAGCAGATTTCTTTCAAACAGCCGTTGCCTGAAGTTCTGCATCATTGTCGGGGTGACTGGAACGTCCTCAGTGAGAAATCTTGTGAACGCTTTCAGATTACCGGGCTCGAACATATCTGTAAACAGTTCTACCGCAAAGGTATTAGGCATATCCCTAAAAAACCTTTCCATTGTTTCGCGTCCCATACTAGCCGCCATTAGGCTAGAGGTGCCCAGCATCGGAACATTCCCCGCGACTTGTCTACCCGCATAGCCTCCAAACATTCTTAGGACTAGGGCACTTAAAATGTTGCCCGTCTTAGGAGCCCCAAAAGCGCCTTTTTGAGTTTGTGCCGCAGCAAGACCGACGTTTCCCACCATAAATTCAAAACGCTCTTGTACTTCTGCGCCTCTTCTAAGAGCATCTATAAAGGCATCGTAAGACTCCCGTGTGTACACACCAGAATCCACTAGGGTCTGACCGAGGTTTTTTCCTCTCTGCGGCCACCCTGCTTTTGGACTCACTTCATACGAACGCAACGCATTACCCGTATCTTCATACAGGTCATAAATCTTTCTGACATCTATATAAGGCGCAGTATCTTTCTGTAACTCCGGCACTCCGTTTTGGTTCAAGCCATAGACCATGTTACTGCGAGCTTTTCTTGGATCAGTCGCTTGGCCCTGCATCCAGTCGAAGAGAGCCTGTCGGAAAGCCTTAGTTGCTTCTTCATGCACCTCGCTTGCTGGAACCAATGTTCCTTGCAAATTGCTCGGGACAGGGTTGTCCGATGTTTCCATCAATTTGAGAACTCTTAGCACTTCATCAAATTTTGTCTGGCCCTCCGCCGAACCAAATATCTTATCAAGCATGGCGACAGGGCTATCGACTCCCAAAACAGTACCTAAAGTGCGCGTATTGGCTCGACGCTCTGCAACGGCTCCAACATTACTTGTCCATGCGTTCAGTGCGTTTTCTGCTGCTTCGATATTTGTAAGGTCTGCAAAAAATGTTTTTAGGTACGGGGAGTTTTCTATAGCTGGGCCATACTGAATCATAAACCTGCGAAGGGCGGCGGGCTTGATTAACTCTTGGTAGACGTCCGCAATGTCCAAGGGGGGATCAAGTCTTCTAATATCCGCAGGAAGTCTTTTAAGTACCTGAGCTTCAGGGTTAACAACTCCTTTAACGAATAAATTTCTAAGATAGCTGTCTACCGCGCCCATGACGGTTTTTAGTTCATTTTCTTGTTTCGGACGTAGCTTCTCAATTTCAGCTACTAAATCATCCAGACCTTGCTCACGGGCCATCGTTAAAAGAGCCGCTGTCTCCTTTCGTTCAAGAAGCTCTCCTCCTGCTATCAAGCTGTCTATGGTAGCGCCCTTCCTTGTAGGCGAGCCCCTTAGCAGGTTTTCCATGAGCAATTTTGGGTCCGTGTTTTCTACCGCGTCCGTCATTCGCCCGGCTAGGCTTCGTTTTAATATGTCATTAAAAGCGCGGCTATATGCCGTAAGTGCAGTCAACTTACTATTGCCCGTATTTAATGCCACTCTTTCAAAATCTTTTAACACCGCATTCTGAAGCTGCCATAAAAGACGTCTTTCCGAAGCACTGGCATTTGGATCCCTAAGCCGATCAAGCATTCTGGAACGAAGGTCCAGTCCCACGCCGTAGCCCACTTGCTCCGGAACCGACTCGGGCGTGGTTACGCCAATAAGTGCCCCTCTTCTAAATCTGTTTATAAGTTCCGGTACGGAATAACCCGGCTCACTAAGACCTGCTTTGTTAATAAGAGTGCTTGCGTCTTCCGGCGTAAATATGAGCCCTACTGCGTCGCTCAAATTAAATTTTTCTTGTAGGCCCATCCTTTTAAGGGCACCGTTAATACCGCTTAATAAAGTTTCCAAGGACCCTTCAGTTAAGCCCTTGTCCGTGGCTCTTATGTTAGTCAGCTCCCGACGAAACCGGTTCCGCAGCCGATTTATTTCTGCAACCGGTCGGGATATGTTGGCACCGGCAAGTTGTAGTAAGTCCCGTATTTCGCTTAGGGCTCCGGGCTCCATACGACCGCCCAAGATACTGCTTTCACTTAAATCGTCTAGTACCTTTAAGGTTTGTGTCAGATCAAACGCAGCGTTCGTGGGAAGGGCTTTCCAACCGATGCGTTCAACCACACGACCGCTGTCAATGAACTTTTGCCAAGTATCAAGAACTATCGTATTGGCTTCGTCAGGGGTTAGGGCCTCTTTCGCAATAAGCTCATCCAGTCGGGCCGTTATTTTTCCTAGATATCCTTGTGCGGTAGCTGCAATAGCTTGCCGATTTCCTTCTACCTGACTTTCGGCAAACATTTTAAGAATTTGGGGAGGTAAGCCGTTCTCAAAGGATTCGTCAAGAATAGCTACGATTTTTTCGAGATATTGAGCAGTATTGGTTTCAAGATCAAGCCTCATACCTAAGTTTTTACTTAACTGGGCGGCTTGCACAAGCATCATTTCCACATTAGCGTATCCGGGCATTGTTCCGGGAGTTAACTTGTCTACGTCCGGGTCACTTTCCATAACCGCCCGAATAAATGCGGCTTCTGCCATCGGACCAAAAGTATCGAAGTTAACATCAGGGCTCCAGATTTCCGGAGAATACCCACTACCCTTCGTACTGTTTAGCGTAGAGTTCGCCGCTGCTTTTATTTGCGCAGGGGTAAACCCCGCTTCGGTGAGTCGCGCAGTAAGACCTGCTTCCAGTTGGGGGAGTAATTGTTCAGAAGCAACATCGTTCTCTCTTAGTTCTTTAAGTAGGGCTTCGGCTCCCGTTAGTCTGTCTCGACCCCCTTTTTCAAAATCGGCCTGCATTCGTTCAAAAATGCCCGCAAGTTGCGTGCCTACCTTGCGCTTTGCGTGGCCTTCGGCCCAATTAGTGAGGTTTTTGAAGGCATTTACGGGGGTTTGTATGGGATGACGCACCATTCTAGCGGCTAATTTTAATGGGGATACTGAAGCCCACCTAATTAGCCCCGCAGGGGTTAACGAGGCTAGTGACACCGCGCCAAATTCGGTTAAAGCATCACCCGGGTCAAACTTTTCAGCAACACCGGATGCTGCGCCCCCCAATAGAGCCAAAGGAAATTCTCTGGCATAGTACTGACCCGGGAGCCGTGCTGTGGTTCCCGCTGACGCTACGGCATCTTCCAGCGTTCTCAAGGCACGCACCTTGAAAGTGGCTTTCCCTACGTTCTCAAGAAGCGCCTTCGACCCGAAATCCACTGCAGGACCAGCTTGGGGCCTTACTCCAACAGGGCGCGAAATACGTGCGCCTAGTGACGGAGCATCTTTTGCAAAGACACCTTTTATCGTCGGTATTATCCCTCTGTCTTCGGTGGGCACTTTTCCACCGGGTATTTTTGCAAGTGCCCCTCTAAGTGCTCCAGAAAAACCGAGGAAAAGCCCCGCCGTTCTACCCCCCTTGGCATACGGGACGTCTGCAATAGCAATATCCTCTTCTTCTCCAAAAGTAAGACTATTTACCGTGTCTGAAGCCCCTGTAAACATATCCGCCGCACCAGCAGCTAAACTGCCCACACCGCTTCCGACTATTACCCCCGGTATTTTCCATAAACCGGGGGCCCTCGCACCTACTTGAGCGCCGACGCGGGCACCTGCTGCGAGGGGAGCGCTTTCTACCACCCCTCTTCCAAATTGCTCCGCAACTAACCCCGGTTTAGTTACTTGAGCCGCGCCAGTCAGCTCGGCTACGATTTTATCCGGTTGGAATTCTTGTAAAGCCGCATCTAGGTTAAATTTCCCATCATTCAATCGGTTCCATTCGGGAAGTATGCTTCTTGCAATTTCAAGATTAGCCTGTTGGTGGTTAAGGCCCTTTCCACCCTCGGCTTCGTCCTCTCGGTAATACCGGTAAGCACCGTATACATCGTAATTTTTAACAGGGACAGGCATGTTTAATCTTCCGGAGTGTTAGGCGTGAAGAAACGTCGCCCTATGTCTTCAGTCCCCGGATCATCGCTTATCGGCGTTTCAGTCATACCTATTCCACTGGCCTGCTGGAACATATCATATAAATTATAGTATTCGGACAGCATTCCTTGTAATTTAATAATGTTGCGCCGCGCTTTACCCTGTTCTGCTGGAGGTTGCGCGGGGTCTAACGCTATGTCCTGAAATTCTTCTATTTTACTAGAGAAGTCCCTGATATTAGTTTGCAGCTTTTGCTCAGTATACTCACTAGATTGGGTAAACCTTGCCGGTTCAATAGCAGCATTTGCTATTAGTTGCCGTATGGCTTCAGATTCCCTACCTGCAACAAGTTCAAAACCCATCGTTTGAAAACTTTCATTAAGTTTTTGTATGATCGAAACAGCTTGAGCGTACTCTGGCCCCTTCAAAAATTCTGGCCCTACTGCCCCGGTACGTAAAACAAGGTCTGAAAAGACTTGAAAAACGGGGTTTACGACTTTTGTCATAAGGGCTGATCCCGCACCCACGCCCTTAGCTATATCTACACCCGGTACATTCGTTATGGAGGGGGCTGGAAGATTTTCTCTAGCCGTTAAATCATCACTAGCCACAGGGGAAAGCCGCCCTTCCCCCAATCCCGGTACAGGTAAGATTTCAAACCCCTCTACTGTTCTTACTTCTCCAGCATTTTGGAAATGCTGTACTGCTACTTCTCCGCCCTCCGCCATTGGTTCAGCGGGGGGTGATTGAGTAGCCCCTGTTGGTGGAAATTGCTCTGGAACGCCGGTGAAAAAGGAAGGGACCGTGTATATTGGGTTGGCTGCCCTAAACTTTTCTACTAGCTCATCAAAAAGCTCTTGGTCAACAATTTCCCCGGTTTCGTTGTTGTAAATATCAGAAGCCTGAACTACTTGTCCGGTAGCCCGTGTTATCGGGATACCACTTCTTGATGCGCTCTCCGGAAACATACTTCTAAGAACTTCTGCTTCTGCCATCGCCTTTAATTTTGCATCCCGTTGCGTCGCCGCCTGCTGAGTTACTGCAGGCACGGGCACCGCCTCTTCCATTTGCCGGGTAATCGGATTCATCGTTCGCCGCCCATGTACTTCAGCGCCCGCGTTTTCAAACTGGTTCATTCTTAAATTAGGGTATGTCGCCTGCCCATCTACCATTACCATCTGATCCGGGTTGGAGTAACGCTCTAAATTAGTATCAGTGGTCATTGCTTCAACCATTCCGGCTCGCGTAAATTGATTGTCATAACGATCCTGCAAAATTCTGGATATAGCGATCGCCTGGTCACTCGCCAAATTAGCTCCCGCAATATCGCCTTGAAGTCTAAGAGATTCCGCCTGTGTTGCTAATTGAACGTATTGTTCTCTGAGAGAAAGCTCCTCGCGGGATTCTAGCTGCTGCGCTAGCTGCCTTTCCGAGCCAACTTGCCCTATCGAGGCTTGTAGTGCCGCTAAGTCCCCGGCGCGCGTGGCTTCTTCAACAGAAGATATTCGCTCGGATACTCTACCCGGTAGTCCTGATGCTGCAGCCGCTATCTGTGACGCCATCGGTAATCTAGTTGTGCTTTCCCCGGTTCGCGGGTCTACGCCGCCCGCGAGGTTCAGGCCAACCTGCGCAATGTCAAACATGATTCCGGATTGTGCCTGCTTGCGTAATGCGTCTGAATCTAAAACATCTCGAAACATACCCTGATACTGAGGGAACAAATCTTTTACCTCTGTATAAGGGGTAATTGTTGAAGATGCAGCAGATTCCGATCTTGCCCCTTGCAACACCTTACGGGGGTCAAACTCTGTTTCAAACCTTCGATCGGGCATGCTAAGAAGCCCAAAAAGATTATCTGGACCCGGTGCGTGAACTCCAGTGCCGTTAGCAAAATGCTGTACCGCACCGCCGTTAGCAAACTGCTGTGGTGGTGCCTCCTGATTAGCAACCATTAGAGAGCCTACGCCTTGTCCCATGTCCGTTAAGTCGCCTTCTTCAGTCACCATATCGACTTCACCGGTAAGGCTCTGCATAAGCTGTCCAATACCTGAATCTACGTTGCCCTCTTCAGTCATCATAATGACCGGCTGTACCATCGCCAGCACCGATTCGGGCGTCTTCTCTGCGTCATCCTCGCCTACATACTCAGCCAGCTCTGCAAACCGCTCATTCATCGGCAGCTTATTGCCGCGCAGCGCGTCGATCACTGTCTTGAAATTCTCCGCAGTGTCCAGACTCTGCATCATTTCGGTTACATAATCCTGCCCTACGGCCTCCATTTCGCTAGAAGCCATCTGCCCCGCTGCTTCAACCATCGCCTGTGGGTCCTGCTGCGGTATGGCGGCTACGCCCGCTGGAGGGGGCGGAGGTAAGGCTTCAATTCCGGCGGGGCCTCCGGCCTGCCGGAATAGCGGTCTTTGATAGGCATTCATCATTTAGAACAATCCCGCATATTTGGCACCACCTGCGGCACCTAATCCGGCTATACCCAGTCCGGCTATCTGCTGAAAGGGAGACGGTGCCGGAGCAGTAGGCTCTGTCAGTACGGAATAAGTGCCGCTGGGATTGCTCTTAAACAGGTCGGCCAAGTAAGCCATCTGCTGATACGGGTACATTTGGGCCTGAGCCTGCGATCTACGAAGCGCCTCAAGTTCAGCCTGCTGCTGTGCTCGATAAGTTCCGCCTAGTTGCATCATGGCGTTTACATCAGCCATGTTCATGCGTTGCCTGCCCTCGCCTAGTTGAGCCTGCTGCATACCCAAGTTCCCGAGACTGGTGCCTAATGCACCAATGCCCTGGCCCATCTGTCCGCGAGCTTGTCCAAGCGCCGCGAGCTGTGCAACGTCCTGCTGTGCAAGTTGACCGTATTGCAGCCCCATCTGTCCGCGAGCTTGAGCAAGAGCGGCCTGCTGTGCAATGTCCTGCTGTCCGAGCTGGCCGTATTGAAGTCCGAGCTGCCCTATTCCTTGACCAGCGGCCATCTGGCGCGCCTTTTGGGCCTCAAAGGCTTGCATCGCAGCTTGTCGAGCTTGTTGATACCCTTGGGAACGTAGCTGCGCCCCCATGCGGGATTGCTCGCCCAGTACGTTTCGACCGATTTCCGCCTGCTCCACCGCGCCTCGTGAACCGCCAAAGGCTCCTGCTGCGGCGGCTTGGGCGCTTGATGCCAGGCGTTGCTGATTGCCGAGTCTTTCAATATCGGCCTGCTGCGCTGCGATGACATCTTCTGCATAAGGATCATAATAATCCATAGTAGTGCTAGGGTCGAAACCGCCCATTGCGCCTTGCAATGCGCCAATGCCCTGATCTCTGTACTGATAAGGCGTTTCCCGAGTAGAATCAGCAAGGTCCTGCGCCTGCCCGAATTGGCCCATTGCCTGATTTCGGTATTGATAAGGAATGCCGCGGTTCATTCCGGCTAATTCTTGCGCCTGACCTATCGTGCTGTAGCCCTGCTGCATCATGGGAATTCCGGCGTCGCCAATAGCGCCCATTCCAGCGCGTACTCCACCCTGCGCTTCCTGCAAATAAGGCATGTAACCGCCAATTCCACCCTGCAGGGTTGTTCCCGCCTGTGTTTCAAGCGGAGATAACCCCGCTATTTGATAAGACGGGGGAAGTTGCGCGGGGTTAACCGGGGCATCACTCCATCCCGGTATAGTCACTCCATCTGCGTCTAGTGTGTCCTTGGAAGGGTCCCGCACATAACCGGCGTCCCTTCTTACCTGCCCTTCAGCCGTCCCATAGAGATCCCGTATCCGGGTTTCCATCCAAGGCGCTTGGCGGGTGATGGTGGTAGAAGTAGCCATCAGGCGCTCGCCTCAAAAGTTCGCATCATTTGATACATATTTTTCATGCCGTTGTTACGGTTACCCTTTCCTGCGCCCCTAACCGCTTTAGCGGTCATCACAAACTCTCCATCGGACAGCATGGCAGGTACGTCATCCGAGCGTTCTGTTCCGGGACCCGCGATGCGTCCTGACCGGCGCGGGAATTCTTCCAGTGAGGCTAGGCCCCCCTGCGCGAAGCCCACTTCACGGCCCGGTACTCTTATATCTTCCAGTGTATAAGTAGGCGGTGCTTGGAATCCATACAGGGAGGGGGTGTACTTGTAATCCTTGTACAGATCGTCTTCTTCGTCCTCATCCGTTTCCGGTGGATCAAAGAAGCCTGCTCCGGCTGCGCCGATGCCTGCTAGGGCCATAGAGGGTCCGAATTTGGTAAGCATGTTGGGGCCTGCGCCTGCGGCTGCGGCGTTCCCTGCAGCAATTGCTTCCCTTGCTACCTTCGCCGCGTAGTCGCTACCTGTTTTAGCCAACTGGTTAACTTGATCTATAGAACCAAAGCCGTAGTCAGTTAGAACGCTCTGCATCGCTTTGGTCTTAGCCTCAGCCGCAGCTTCAGCTAGTTCTGCCGGTGTCTTCCCTGCAGCAGTAAGATAATCATACCCTCTTTCAGCAATGTTCGAGTCTGCTCTGGTTCTTAGGGAATCTAGTATGTTCTGATCCACACCGGCATCAACTTGTCCGGCTCCTGCAGACTGCTGCGTAGCCGCTGTTGAAGTCCCCAATGTCCCTGGGGAAGCCCCTGCCGCTGTTGAAGTCCCTGCCTGTTCTATACTAGGCTGTACATTGTAGTCCTGATACTGTAGTTGACTTGTGCTTGGAGCCCCTGCCTGTTCTATACTAGGCTGTACATTGTAGTCCTGATACTGTAGTTGACTTGTGCTTGGAGCCCCTGCCGTAGCCGTAGGTGCCGGTGCCCGACCGAACCGCTCTGCAACATTTCCAAAAGCGTCGCCAACGCCGCCCCTAAAACCTTCTCCAAAAGTTTTTCCAGCCTCCTTAGCCCCAAATCCGCCCTTTACTCCCGCTGTCAGGCCCCCTATACCGCCAGCAATAACGGCGGTCTTCAGCGCGTCCTTCAGATCACCGCCTTGTACTAAGGTGCCTATACCAGAACCCAACGCGGCCCCATAAACAGGGCCTAGTGGCGTCATTGCAAGAGCTATGGGGAGCACATAGGGAACGGCCTTCTTGACGACCTTGACTACTTTCTTAACGAGCTTTTTAACGCCCTTAAATAGCTTTTTAAGAAAGAATTCAGGTTGTCCCGTTATGGGATTGATCGAGTTGAGTTCACTACCGACTACATAGCTTTCCGGCTCAAGACCCATCATCTCCATTTGAGCAAAAAGGCTCTTTCTGAGACGGGGATTAGCCTCCAAAACAGCCATAGGAATGACCGTCTCGCCCTCTGCCGCGTGGACCATGTACTCATCTTCATGTCGCCCATATTCCGCTAAACGATCGGCTATATGGGTTACTTGGGCAATGCCGTTTTGTGGAAGGGCCTCTTCATCCGCCCAGTCTCCTTCCGTAGCAGTAAGGAAGGAGGCGATACCACCATCAGGTATCAATAAGGTTTCTTGAGGCTCCTGCTCATATTTTAATGCTGCTTGGCCCATAAAACCGTTTCCTTAGCTGATAGTTACGGTTACATCGCCCAATGAGGCGGTGGCCGCAATACCTGCTGGATGAGGTACGCTTAATTGTGTGATTTTTACAAAACCATTTTGTGCAAAAAGCGCCCCCGTTTCAAGTCCGGAGTCGTTATTTGCTAGAGTAGTTAACGTAAAATTGGTGGCCCGGCCTTCGCCCGGATTAAGATGTTGCTGCAGGAAAACTGAAAACGACCGAACTATTTCAGCCATATACCGGCTGTCGTAAGTCGTAGGGGGAACAGGAAAGTTAGGTTGTGTCAGCTTTCTGGTAGACATTACCTTCTTCCATCCTCTCTAATATCGACTCGCGGCGAGCCCAAACGCCATTGTACCTCAGTATCCGTGCTACCGACTTTTAGCGCAAAAGCTCGCCCGCGCAGCCTTATATGCACCTGATCCGTGAACTGCTCTACGGTAGTCGTGGTGGCCGCTGCGGATTGCGTGACGGTGCTGGCATTTGACTCTAAATAAGCCCCACCTGGGAAATTCCTCGTTTTCACGGTAAACGCTGCGCTGGGAGAGGAAGCAGTAGAGCCGTCAAACGTAACATCCGGCACAAGGCGTCGTATAAAGACGAATTTGTCCCCTTCTCCTATGTCGAGCTGGCTGGACTCAACATAAGACGTGATAGCTGACGCGGGAGACGTGCTCCCATCATCGAGGCCATATTCATGGGTATACAGGTAGTTGTCCAACCCGGCAGCTATAGGATTATTTGTGATCCCTCGATCCAGCCACGCAGAGCGGGCCATCGTGCCGTAAGACCACGCCTGTTCTACGTGGTTATAGATCACGTAGCGATCATTGGTATCAGAGTCTCCTGAAGGGTAGAACCACCAAATCTCGTTAAACGAAGAGTTAAGGGCGGCAAATATCTTCTCTTTCTGAAACAGGTTAATGTCATTAAAGATGTAGGACTTAACCGCGCATGGTAGCTTTTGGACGCGACCGTCGTACACATAAAAGTCCTCTACGCCCATCCAGAACACAAAATCGTCCACGGCCTTAGCCGACAAGGGGGAAATAATCGTAATGTTTTCCGAGATCAGGTCGATGCCATAAGTAAAAGGAGGTCCTAGAAACTGCATAGCATGTAAAGACACATCCGTAAAAACAATGATCTGCTGCCGTGTCTCGATTGCAGTAACGATCTCGGACCCGGAACCAAGTCGCAGGGACCCTGCCGTATTGGTTGAAGTGGATTCCCAGGTATTGACTGTTTCTTGGTGACTGAAACGTATTAAAAGAGGGTCTTGAGTACCGATGTCGTCTTCGGGATCACACCCAAACGCAATAACGTGTCGATCGCGATCCGACACCAGGACGTTTTTAGCGATAGTTGGAACAGCGTCATCCGCGCCAGAAACCGCAGATAGTGCAATAGCCCTAGCGTAGGTTGCCGCATAGGCGCTCTTATCCCAATAATAAACACCCCCGTCGCGGACATTTATTAGTAGGTCTTCGCCGTAATTGTCGTGAGTCCAGATGCGTAAAATGTTGACTACGTCGGTTAAAGAAGCACCAGAATCCCATGCGCCTCTACTCCATGTTCCAGCACCCCACCCTGTTCCGAGAACCGTGCTATCCAGTCCGACATTGATTTGATACGCCCCCACTACAGAGCCCCCGCCATTGCCGCTGTCTGAACTATTGGCTGTAACGGTAGCCCCGTCCGTATCCTTTGCTGTGAAGGTGTAGGTATTCACAGAAGGTACTGAGGCAACCTGATATTCCTGATTAAGAACGGCTGCCGTAACGAGGCCACCTAAGCTGGCCGCACCAGAAAAGGTTACGAAATCGTTTACGACACAATCATGATTAGTGTCTGTTGCGGTAATGGTGGAAGAGCCGTTACTGGCGGCAAACGTCACGTCCCCTGCGCTGGTAGTAACACGTAAAGGGGTTACGTCATTAAACCCGGTACCTTCTTTTAGGTAGTATTTTAAGTGCGTACCGACACCGGTACGTAGCGTGCCATCTAAAGATACCCAGTTATGAAGCGCGCGGCAGGTGCCAAGGAAAGTATTGGAAGTCGTTTTTATCCAGCCGCCAATTTTTTCCGGCAGGCCAAACCGAAAACGGATTTTTTCGCTGTCGAACCATCCGCCTTCGTTGGTATAGGAGGTGGTTTCCCGATTAACTCCCGGCTTAAATTGAAGTTTTTGTAAAGGCATTCATGTGTCCTTTACACAAATATCCCTATTAAGTGAGTGATCGCCGTAGCTATAACCGTGCCAACAACTAGCCACGCCAGCTTTTCCCAGCGGGCTGAATGAGCATCGCTAGCTACACGAAGTTGCTTCATTTCAAACACCGCCTCGGCCCACCGCTCACCACATTCTTTCTCATGCTTTTCTATACGCTCTAAGGCATCTATAGCGATCCCTATTGCGCGTTGCACCGATTTCTCATTCCGTTGCGTCTTATTCACTGTTCTTTAATCCACGCCTCATCCTCTTCCGTAAGCGGATCATCAGCTATAAAGCGACCCTGGCTATCTCTTGATCGCACACGAGACTGTTTAAGAGCCTCTTTGAAGGGGTCCATTGACGGGCGTTTCTTCGGAGGAGAAAAGAAATTAAGAATCCGGCTGAAAAAGCTCATTTCTGTTTAGCTTTCCCAATGTTAAGCGCCAAAAGGTCTATTAGCTTGTATAGCTTACCGATCCACACATCATCCTTCGGTGTCGGTGTTGAAGCTGCAATAAGGCTTGCAGCAGTAACAATCATCGTCACTACACTGATTGTTGTCATTATCGTGCCCATAATATACTCCTACACCTCTTTAATGGTTGCTTCTTCTTTTCCCAATTCTTCAGCTTGTTTTTGGGTCGTTTCAATTAACGCTTGTTCGTGAAATTTTAATGATGGCATCAAATCGTCCATTTCAAATTGGAGTTTAACGAGCTTGTTGCGCAGACTAATCACATGGTTTTTGTGATGATGTTGCTCTGGCGTTAAATCGGATTCTTTAATTTGATCCCCATCAATGTTGACTATGTTTTCTTTTGTCATTTTATCCTATCCCCTCCCTCCTATATCCTTTATTTTGAAGGCTCAACTATTACTCTACCTTGTGAATCTGTCCAGCCAGTCTCAATCATATGCTCATCTTTTCTTTCTCCAATTACGAGCCAAGATATTGTAGCTGTACTAGATGAATTCTGAGAAGTAATGGTTAAAGTATTTCCTGATACGCTTCCTTTTACTAAATCCCAGTTATCTTCATTCGTGGTAAAACATTGAACATCCCTACAAAGAAGTACAAAAGTGCCATCAGTCATGCCAGCAGCAGTATCTATATTTATCGTGGCTGAACCACTAGACAAATCAACTGTTCCCCGATAAATTAAATCAGCTTGCGGTCCCTCAATGAAAGAATGAATAAGATGGTGTGTATCTTTTTTTGCTTCTAATGGGTGGTCAATTTTAAATGACCCAGAACCTTTAGATAAAGCTCCTGAACATTCTAGCGTTCCTGTAATAGTAGTGCCTGTGTGTTTAACATGAACTATAGCAGTAGTCGTACCAGCTTGACCTATTGCAAATTCATTGGCAGTCCCACTGTTTTGTGGGAGAAGCTCTAAAGCACCAGAGCCTACACCACTCAATGTCGATGTACTTCCTATTGAGATATCCCATTCACATAACCCACCTCTAGTTAATCTAATTTTAGGGCCGTCAGCAGATTCTACGATATGAAGTGGGTGGCCCGGAGTCGCAGTTCCTATTCCTAGCTGTGCGGCTCCCCCTAGTATTAAATCATCTGTGCTTTGATCCCACAGCATGTAAGCTGAAGCAGTGTCACCAAAGAACTTAACGTCATGTCCTGTACCGTCTACACCTACGCTTAAAGTGGAATCAAGCTGGACAGCACCATCAATGTCTACGGCATCAAGGTTGGTTGTACCATCTACGTCTATGTCTCCAGCAACGGTCAGACCAGCAGCGCCAACGAGTTTCAAGTCATCGGCAGATTCGTCCCAGAGCATATAAGCTCCAGAGGTTGCCCCGAAGAACTTAACATCTAGTCCCGTATCATCGACGCCGACTGTGACTGTCCCATCAATCTGTACAGCGCCATCAATGTCTACAGCGTCTAAATTCGTCGTGCCGTCAATATCTATGTCGCCAGCAACCGTAAGACCCGCAGCACCAACTAACTTCAAGTCATCGGCACTCTCGTCCCAGAGCATGTAGGCCCCTGATGTCGCTCCAAAGAACTTAACATCTAGTCCCGTGTCATCAACTCCGACTGTGACTGTGCCGTCAATCTGCACGGCACCATCAATGTCTACAGCGTCTAAATTCGTCGTGCCGTCCACGTCTATAGAACCCGCAAGGTCTATATCACCGTTTACCGTTAAATCATCAGTTACTGTTAAGTCGTCTTGTACCTTGAGGTCTACAACACTCAGGCTTGCAAAAGCGTCAACTACTGCTGCTCCAGAACCCGCCCCGTCTAAGTAAACTGCTTTCACGTCACCCGCAGGTATCGTGATATTGGCTCCAGAGCCTTGAGAAATAATGATGTTTTGAGAACCGCTGGTTGCGTTCTCAATAAATTGCATTCGATTAACTGTATTTGGAGCAATCGTAATTGTGCAAGCCGAATCTAGGGTGCCCGTATATTTAACAAACATCGCTCTAACGGGATCAGTTGCACCATCGGCAATGGTGGACGTATGCGTATCCGCATTTGTTGTTATGCCCTCGGTCCCGTAGCCAAACGCTTCCCCGATTAATTCTAGGTTCGTATTGGTAGTAGCGCCCCATGTCCCTGACTGTTCGCCAGTACCAATTTCTTCGAGCCTTAAATCGTTTACATATGAGCTTGCCATAATTTTTTCCTACGCAGCTATATCTTCCCAATCAGGAGTCTGGTCAGAATCTACCGAACTCCAACTAGGTGTTTGTGAACTTGAAACCGAAGCCCAGTCCGGTGTTTGGCTTGTGTCCACAAGACCCCATACCAAAACACTTGTTGTAGATGCTTCAGCTTGGTTGCCAGTGGCTTCAACTGTTGCCTTGCCTTCAACGGTAACATCATTAGTAGATGCCGTAGCCGCATCTGAAGTGACTGAAATAACCTGATCCGTTTCAATGCCAACACTACCGACACTGGCAGTCGCCGCATTGCCGCTTGCAGTGACTGTCGCCTTACCCGTGGCAGTGACGCTAGCCGTCGATGCGGTGGCTGAATTGCCGGTGACAGGGCAAATACACGCATTACCCGTTGCAACCGCCGTTCCAACTGCGGAGGTGGCAGCGTTACCTGAAGCCGATACGATGGCAACGCCTGTAACTGTAACCGACCCGACCGAAGCCGTCGCTGAATTGCCACTTGCGCTAACCGAAGCTGCTGCTGCAACCGTGACAGACGAGGTGGATACTGTCGCTGAATTACCTGTGGCCGATATACCGGCGGCAGCAGTGACAGTGACGGAACCAACAGACGCTGTTGATCCCGGTAACGCCTCTTCTGCGTCACCCCAAGTACTTTCGCCCCACGCAATATTGCTGGAGTTCCATCCTTGCCATGCAACTTTTGCATCAGCCACACCCTCTACTCACTACGCGATTCTGATAATCGCATTGCTCGCATCGGCTGCGGGAAATGTGATCGTGAAATCGCCTGCTGTCGAAGTCTTGTCCCCGCCGAAAGCGAGAACAACCACCGCTCTATTTGCTGAACCCGCCGTAGTGCTTGAATTGTAAATCAATGCGCCATTTGCGGTTATCGTCGCTGAACTCCATGTGGTGTCAGCGAAGTCTGTCAGAGCTGTCGTTCCAGATGCGGAAGGATCGACGTTCGTCAGCGTATTGCCTCCAGCACTGTAGTTCGTGCCAGAAACCTCGTTGGTGGTGGCATAAGCGGTTGTCGATGCGGCCAAAGTAACACTTGATGTATAGAGTGCGATTTTGAAGGTGTTACCTGTGCCAGTTGTGGTGGTCGTACCGCCGCCTGAGCCATTGTGGAAATTATGAATTCCCTGCAATAGCTCACTCTTGAAAGAGGTACACATTGCCTGAGTTATAGCCATTACAGCCTCCGTAAAATTTCGGCCATATCCGCATGGCCCTGTTTATTAAAAAGATTATATAACGTAGTTCGATCGCTATTTATCGCATCTTTACAAGAAGCTAAGATAACATGGTAAACCCGGCTCTTAAATGCCTCTGCCTGAGCTTTTACCATAGGATCGGCCCCCTCTGAAACGGCGACTATTTTACGAACCGCCCGCTCCGCGATCTCCTCCGGAGTAAATCCGCGGTGTTGAGTGGTTTCTACTCCCACTCCATTAACATCTGCCTTAACCTCAACTGAAAACATATTATTGCTTTGGCCTCACTACCATTCCGGCTCTGTACTGGTCGGTGACTTCCTTTGATTCACCGAGCATCTTGACAGCTACCATCGCTTCGCTAAATCGTTTTTCGTATTCCTGCATCAGATCCGGCTCGCCCTTCATAAAGGTGTAGGCTTCGATAAGACTGCCGTAGAGCATCGCTTGTATAGCGTTGGTGCTTAACCACGTAGTCCCATCACTAGCCCCCGCAGTCAAACTGGCAGGTCTATAAAAATAATGAAGCTCCGAGGTGTAAGAGCTGTCCGGAGTTGGTGCAAGAATAAAACTGTCTACGTCAAATTGCGCATAGTACCGAGGGCTACCCGTGGTACTGCTGTTAGGATTAAATGTCTGAACAAAGTTAACGTCCTTGAAATCCAAGAAATTCTTGACGCTGCTAGATGTATAAGAAAGAGAAAACGGTGCCAAAAAATCAGTGGGACAGCCCAGATACTGATTAGAAGAAGTCATCGACCCCGATACGTTCTTACGGAACAGGCTCAATTCAGCGTTCTTCAGAATTCGCTCTTCCGCGTTCTTTATAAAAATGTCCAAATTATTGGTAAACGTGGTTTCATCGTTTTCCGTGTAATTCTGGATAGCGGTCTTCAATGTGGCGTAGGTAAAGCTCATGTCGTAGTCACCGTGACCTGCCCAACAACAGCAAACGCTCTTATCGGAGTGAAGGTCTTCTCAGATAATAAAGGTGTGTCTACATACACGACCACCGGATCAGGCCCCGTCGGACGCGGCTCTTTCAGCGCCTGCGGGTCAGTTACCTTGCGAAACGGGCCTAGCTGCGGCTGTTTGGGCTCATACTCGTCCGGCCCCACCAGCATTCCCGTCCACTCCTTCTTCATGGTGTTCAGGCGATAGCGGAATCCAGATCGGTCTGAGATTCCATAAGCTCGTTTGCCTAAAGCATATTTAGCCATAACTGAGTCCAGGAGTTATGGTCAGAGACGCGCGATCGCGGTCCTCCTCCATCGCACGGTTGAACTCTTCGTCATAGATGGCCTTCAGCAACGGAATTCTGTCCGGGGCGCGCTTAATAGCAAGGTAGTACGCCAGTCCTGCCGCCAGGCACGGGTAAAACCGGAAGGGTATCTGCATTGTATTGGTATAGTCGTCAGCGTCGTCCATACGAACAAGCCGATCAAACTTAATAATGTCTGTATTGTTCTCAGGCGTAGGCCATACCTTGAGAACCGGCGTTACCTGCCGATCAAGGAAAAACTGAGAGGGCCGCCCCGTCTGAGCCTTGTTTGGAATACCCAAGTAATCATCCCGACTGAGCCGAGTAATAGCGTAGTCTGTGCTGTCTCGGGTAATAACCGCAGACAGAATATCTATTGTTTTTTGAACCGTTGTCAGGTCCACCGCCGCCGATAAAGTCGTTGTAGCCGCACTGGTTCCACCAGTAAGCGTTTCACCACTGGTGAAAGTGCCGGAAGGAATAGTTATTGCCATCGTGGTGGAAGAAGGCAGGCTTGTAACAGACGCCGTGGCAGCACTGCTACCGCCGGTAATCGTCTCCCCTACCGTAAAGCTGCCACTGGCCCCCACCGTTATAGTAAGAGTACCTCCAGGGTATTCGTTTATATCGGAAGCCAGCGTGATAGAGGTCTGCTCAATAGTCCATTGATTTAATCCCCTGTTAGCCCAGTCTGCCAGCATAAGATTAAGCGACCGGCGCGCGGTCTTCAGGTCATAGCCTGTACGGACTTCCAAGCCGCACCGCTCAAACGCCTCTTCGACGTAGCTCGCTACGTCCAACTCAAAATTAACGGAAGAGGAGGTTGCCATCTATTTTCTCTTTTTAGCCATCCCGCCGCCGCGCATCTTGCGGATACCGGTCTTCTTTACCATCCCGCCGCCGCGCATCTTGCGGATACCGGTCTTCTTTACCATCCCGCCGCCGCGCATTCGCTTCGAGATTTTCTTTTGGACTCGCTTCACTTCCCTTTTAGCGTCATCCGCGCTAAGACCAGCGCCCCCTTCCTCTATATCTCCTCTAGCTGCAGAAAAGGCGTTCTGTAAATTTGGGACTGCTCCCGCACCAAGATTAACTTTGGACATAAGAATTCTCCTCAACTAACTTATTGTAGAAAGCGGCCCTCTTCTCAAAGGAAGGAGCCGTCTTTTCCTCGTCAAAATAATGCTCGTAGTAACCGGTTTTCCGCAGCTTATCAGAGGCTTCCTGCAGCTTTGACAAGCGTTGAATGAAGATCATGGCATATTCTGTATCTACCTCGGGCTCAAAGGACCCGTCATCTATGTCATCATTAGGCTCATCGTCTGGGTGAAAACCCATGACCCACATATCTTTCTGGATAAAGAACCCCTCTGAAATAGCCTCATTCAAGCCCCATAAGTATTCATGGAACTTCTTTGAACTCTTTTCATAGATCAGATCCACCAGAATAACTACGTCATAGATGTCGTCAAACGTAGAGACGATGGTATACAGGGGCTGATAACTGGAGCTGTATTTGAAGGAGAGCCCTACTTTGTCCTCCTCCCACGCCTTTTTGGCATAAGCACAAGCGGGCAACCCGCCGTATTCCTTATTCGGGCGCTCTAGTGCGTGTCTTGACCAATCTCTGATCTCGCCACTAATTTCCTGCTCTAGCCCCGGATAGAAAGAAGAAATACGGCTCATGAGTTACCTTTTAAGCATGGAATACCGTCATCGTACCAAACGTGGAAACCGTGTACTGGACAAACAGTCCGGCTGTGAAAAGTAAGCCTTCGTCAGGAATAGTCACGTCCCTTGTTGCCGTAGCAGAAGCAACGGAACCAACCTTCAGTTGAGACGTACCAGCGGGAGACGTGGTAGTAAAGCTCAATGTCCCGGCTGTCCCCGAACAAACAATAGACAGGCCGTCCAACCGGGCTCTACCGGCAAATATCACGTCACCAGCAGCAGTGTTTATACCTGCAGAAACATTACCGGCAGGATCACCGACTGCAGCGATCGCTGTAACGGTCTTAAAATACTTAGATCCCGTTGCAGTGCCCGCATTAGCCCCTGTAATACTCTCGGTCTGAGAGTCCCCGCTTACGTCTGTTCCAGTAACCGTAAACGAAATACCGCTATCGTCTCCCGCGCTCAGGATAGTGACCACTCGACCCGAATCAAAAGTGCAGGAGCCTCCAGAAGCTAAGGCTCCTCCAATGGTCAAATTTGCGTCCTCTCCTACAGCGGCAGCGGCGGATATTCCATCGGCATCCAGCGCCTGTGTGTCTGCCGTAATAAAGACAGCTTTTACATCAGAACCTGACATAGCTCTCTCCTATTACGCTAGATTACTCAAACGGCGTTGCTAGTGTGCCATCACCATGAAGAAACGCTTCACAATGCCAAACAGCGGCAGTCGTCGCTACTAGACGAATCACGCCACCTACGAGCCAACCTTGTGCGGCTGACCCCAAATCAATAGTGTCGTCATCACTGGCATCAGGAATGAATGTATTGTTATCGGAAGCCGTTGCCGGATCAAAGACCGTTGCAAAACCAGAGAACAAGTCACTGGCATTGTCCGTATTGATCTGCCCCGCACCTGTGAAGGTGGTTCCAACGATGAACGTGTATTGCAACCCTGCCGCTGCCGTAGGCAGCGTAACCACAATGCCCGCAGCTCGGTTTAGCGTATAAACCGTACCCGAATCAGTGGATTCAACGCTGTGCGTAGCAGAGGTAATGCTGCTGACGTTGGCATAAGAGGAAACATAGCCCGTCGTAGTGATATTACCACTGGTGTCTATGTCCAGATTAGTAGTGATAGCACCGGTTCCGGAAGCCTTACTAATCTGCTCAAATCCGTTCTCAGATCGAACGGGACCATTAAAAGTCGTATTAGCCATGTCTATCTCCTGTCTTGGCTAGTGTCTACTGCACTATGCAGTAGTCAGGAACGTAAGATACTACTGTAAAAAGAAAAGGGCGGCAATAAGCCGCCCTTTTCCCGTCCCCCTCAGTGGGTCTAAGCGCCGGGCGTCCCAAAAACGGATCTCCAGTCAGAAACCCCGAAACTGTACCTCTCTCTGGCTTTGAACCGAGAGTTTCCAGTGTCGAAGTCGCCTTCCATCGCCGTCTTAATCGGGGTGCGCTGAAACAGCTTGAAGCCATTTGGCGCATCCGTCTTAATGAAGAACGCATCGGTATCCGTCAGGAAGTGGTTGACAACCGCTCCGTCAGGGACCATTCCCATTGATTTAACAGCATTGACATCGTTGTCTGCTGTCGCTGGTCGAAGGTTTGAGGCAAGAGTGCGCTCTGCTATGAACTGCAGCTCTTTCGGAATGACTAACTTCATTCCTCGAACTGCAATCTTCAAGCCGCGCTCATCTGTCAATCCCGCAATATCAATCAGCATTTGCTCCAACGAGGTTTCGTTCAAATCCGCTGCCGTAGACAGAAGATTCCGTTGGTCGCCACTAATTGATGGATGCGAAGAAGAACAGAGTGCCGCACCGTCTCCTACCGGGTAGCTCGTAGAAAAGGCGTTGTTCAACACAGAAGCAGCTTTGATTTGCTTCGATTGAGACATGGATCGCGCGAGCGCACGTGTATAACGTGCAGCTAGACGGTCATATAAGTTGTCCTCAATCGCTTCTTCTGTGATTGAAAAAGCCAGAGCTATCGTTTCGTGCGTATAACGTGCAGTGAATGTCTCCTGCGCGTCATCGAAGGAGATGGCGCTACCTTCAGCCTTAACGGGAGCAGTCCCGAAGCCTGAAAGCATTGTCTCTTCCTCGAACGCTCGATCCGAAGATTCCTCGGTAAAGATTTCTGCGTGCTCTTTCTCGTACCGGTCGTACTCAAGCCCGAATAAAGCATTTAATCCGGGTTCAAGCTCTTTCGCTAGTTGTGCTCGTGAAATAGCCATTTAGTTCACCCCCTTAAATGCCAGTCGAATCCGCAGTGGTCTGCGAATCAAATCGACGGGTTGAGGCATTAAAGTGAGCGTTTAGCCGGACCAACAGCGGAATTCCTGCCGCTGAAAAATCGCTATTCGCATCGTCATCAACGATACCCACAATACGCAAAGGCAGCGTGGCTGTCGTTGCAATTGAAGATACACTCAATGCTGAGTTAGACCTCCCCGTATCGGTAGAACCGGTACGAGCCGAAGTCCCAAGTGTAGCGTTTGCAAATACTCCAGCGAGAGCGGTAGCTCTGTTAGTAAGACTTGCGTCAGACGCAACTTGGAACAGTTGGTTTGGGTTATCAGCAACGTAAGCCTTTACAGGATAATTCGTATCCACGCTAACGCTGCCGGACCCAGGCCAATAATTAAGCCATACGGGCTTTTTCTTGACCGAATCGTGGTACATCACACCTGTTAATACACCCAATGCCTGTGTTGTACCGCCGTTGGTTGCGCCCGCGTAGGTAATTACGCCAGCCGCTAGCGGCACACAGATACCAAATTGGTAGATAGCATTAGTGTTGTCAGAAGCGATCTCATACTCAGTAGTACCGGTAGAATTCGCGCCTCCGCCAACTAGACCAACAGGACGAAGACCAAAGGCAGTTTCTTGATTTGCCATCAGATTGTCCCCTCGTCAAATAAATGAAACTGGCACACGCTATTGCTTATTACGTGGACCACCAAAAGTTACTCTCGATTGACGATCCGGTTTATTGATCGCCATCGAAGAGTGGGCATTCTCACGCATCATATCGTGGTCAACAGCTTCAAGCTGGTCAGCATGGCGCTGACTAAAGTATTCAGTGCGCTCTTCCACTATCTCTATCGGTATGCGTGCGAGAAGCAAACCGCCAGAACCAAATACGCCCTCATGTTTCCCCGATTCAACAACCGGAGCCTCGAAATCAGGATATTCATCCTTCCGTACCAGTTCATAGCCTTCGCGTAAACGCCCTGAAATGTTTTGCTTGTCTTCCCAGCCTCTAACTTCAGCGCGTATCCAGCGATGCTTGTAACCGTCCGGTGCAGGAGGGGCATCTAACATTGACGGTGGTTGCCACGGCTTACGCCTAGTCGTAGCAGCCCTAGTTGTTTTAGCGCGAGAAGTACGCTGGATCGCCTTCAAATCCTCTGCAGAATTTTTAGATTCCTTAGTATCTTTGGTAGCCATCAAGCCTGCTCCTTCACGTACTTAGCGTATTCTTCCAGTGGCACACCCAATTTTTTGGCAATCGTTACCTGGCTCGGGGTGAGTCTAACCTTTTTGCGCCCAGTTTTACTTCCGCGAGATACACTGGCTACTGTCTGGGCGGTCTTCCTGCCAGTATCTTCCTCGAATTTATGTGCAAACTCATTCTTAATGCGTTTGTCAAGCTCATGATAATAGTCATCTGACTGAGGGTCAAACCCCTCTTCCTCCACAAGTTTTTTATGGATGCCAAACGCAGCGAAGGTCATGGTGTAATCTTCGCCAAACCATTCGTTCTTAGAAGCCCACCTTTCGGCCTTCGGATCTGCGGGCTGTGGTGGCTGCTGCACAGGCTGCTGCACAGGCTGCTGTTGCTGTTGCTGTACCTGAGCCTCATAGGCTGCTTGCTGCTGCTCCTGTTGCTGCTTGGCTTGCCCATAACGATCGGCAGCAACCGCTAATTGAGTCAATTTACGCTGGGCATCAACCGTGGCCTGCGAATCGCCGGTTTCTACAGCGCGTTTAAGCTCCGCTTCGGCTTGAGTTTGTTCCGCCGAAATACGGCCCCCATACTCACTAAGGTAGCTTTGATCTAACTGTTGTAGCTGCGTTTTAGCCTTATCCGCTTCGGCCTTCACCGTTTGGGCATACCGAAGGGCTTCTTCTCGCTCACGCTCGGTGTCCTTGACCCGCTTAGTGAGCTTATTTATCCTTTTTTGGACGCCCTTGCTGTACTGCTCCTGCTCGCTCTCCTCCGTAGCTTCGGGCTTGTCCTGAACTTCGGTATCCGCAGCCTGCTCAACCTCTTGGGCATCTACCTCAACCACTTTCTCTGATTCGGTGATATCTAAAGGAACCTGACCCTTTTCAGCTTCTTCTACAGCCGGTGTTTCTGCGGTAGCCATGCGTGCCCTTCTCCCTAATTATGTAGAATGTCTTCCGGATTTTTGATCGTAGCCAAAACTTCATCATCATTCAGAAGCCTAACTTCTCCACCTTCAATCTTAAAGCGTGATCCAGCGTACCTGGCAAAGATAACCCACTGTTTTTCTTGGCACCAGGGGCCTTCTGGAAATTTTTCCTTGTCCGCATAGGCCAAGGGACCCATTTTAAGTACATAACCTGCTACGGTTTGTATCTGAGTCTCATCCAGAGTCTTATCTGAAAACAAAATACCACTTTTGGTAGCTTTAGGAGGCCGGTAAGGGAGGATCAAAATCCTCCAACCTGCTGGTGCAGGTAAACGCTCTAAAACAGGTTGGTCAATTAGGGCGGGGTCAAGGGTTTTTTCGCTAGCTTCTACATACAAAGAATCCAGAAGCTCTTTTTTTTCAGCACTTTCAGGCATCTAATTTTTCCTGTTTTTCTAGCATATCGGAAAGCTCTTGGCGCATTAAATTCAAGCCGTTCAGCTCGCCCATAAGTTCGCGATACTGCTCCATATCCTTTACGCCGTTGTTCTCTAATTTCTCTCTTATAAGAGAACGTCTTTCCCGAATCAGTGTAAAAACATACTGGACAACATCGACTTCATCCATATCTGCGATCTTACATCATCAAATACAATCTTACTACCTCTTATAGCTCAAACTTCTTTCCAATCATTTCCCTCAAACAAAAGAGCTTCCGCTTCTCTGCGTCGAACAAGTCCTTTCAAAACCTTTCCACCCGCCTTGTTCCAGCGTTTAATCTGGCTAGGCACATCCTCTAAATCGTTACTATTTAGCCTCTTCAACATTGTTGATGATCTTAAATTAGTGGGTCCTAAGTTATATACCCACGCCACCAAAGCATCGAACTGACACTGCTCCAAGTCACACTCCACAAGATCATTAATGTAGCCTTCATACTCATCAAGCTCCGAAGCAAGCATTTCCTCTGCTTCTTCTTGAGTTATTTCTTGGCCGTCCTCAACACCTTTTGTGTGACCATACCCAATAGTCCAAACATCTACGGAGTCTTGATAGGCCGTTAACTCACAACCTTCAAATTTTTTAATGAGCGACAGCCCCTCTTCAGAGATTTCCATCTACTATCTTCCTGTTGGCGATATGTTCTGCGGCAATATCTTCCTTAGATTGCCCGTGATACGGCACGGCATGGCCTTCAATACACATAAGATCATTGGCACAAACCCCGTGTTTATTAATGATTTTGCCAAGAATACGTCCGAATTTACCCCTGCCACTGCCCTTGGCAGTCTCAAGGGTGATCTGGTAATCCTCCGCCTCAATGAATTCCACCAGGAATTTCTTCGCCAGTAACCCATATTTCTTCTCGACCTTATCTCGGGTGCGAGATTCTGGAGTATCTATGCCGTAGAGTCTGATGCGCTGCTTGGAGAGAATGACTTTGAAGCCTAGATCAATGTCGCAATCCACCGTGTCGCCATCAATGATTCGGGTGATTTTGGCTTTGTACTGATACATCCTGCTCTCTTTTTACACTAGATCCTGAACCGTTTGATCCAAGGTATAGATTTGCAAAGGCTTTTCTTTGCCCTTTACATGAATATCTGGTAAGGACTTTAACACATATTTACATTTTTCTGCGGTAGCTTGGCCTATTAAGATATTAACCCCGGCTTCCTTCGTGGCGGATTCCAATCGGGCTGCGGTATTCACGCAGTCACCGATCCCGGTAAAGTCAAACCTTGTGTCCGATCCCATGTTGCCTACAACAGCCTCCCCCGAATTTACGCCTACGCCAATAGCCACCTCTACAGGCATCGTTTCATTAAGCTCTTTGATCCTTCTTTGTATCCGGACTGCCGCCTCCACCGCTCTGTCTTCGTGATCCTCTAAATCTAAGGGACAATTAAAAATAGCCATTGCCGCATCGCCAATAAACTTGTCAACCATGCCTCCAGCACGTTGAACTTCCTCAACTTGAACGGTCAGCGTAGCGTTCATAATTTTTGTAACCTCCGCAGGGCTTATTTGCTCACTTAAAGACGTGAAGCCTCTTAAATCCGTGAACAAAAACGTGCAATAGCGCGTTTCTCCGCCTAGTTTCAGTAGCTCCGGGTTTTTTTGAAGCCGCTGAACCTGTCTCGGGTCTAAATAGTGCTCAAATTGCCTCTTAATCTGCAGTTTTTGCTGATACTCAATAATCATTCGCTGCGCCACACCCACTCCGCCCACAATAGCGGTAAAAAGGACAGGTAAAGCCGCATCCAGGAGCATTCCAAAGCGCAAAAAAGCCCATATAGAGGCTCCTGCAGTCAAAACTGCGGTACCTCCCAGGCCCGCAGGGACCCACATGACCTTCAAAAAATGGGTCAACACGATCGCGAGCAGACCCAAGCTGAGAATAAGCACCATTTCCGCCGCTAAGGACCAATCGGGTCGTACTGGGGCCGTCCCGTTCAGTAGCGTTTCAAATAAGGTTGCCTGAATCTGATGGGGGTACATCAACCCTTTTGGTGTAGGCACCAGTGGTGTGATACCTGCAGCGGTCACACCAACAAAGACTATGGTTTGTACTAACGGCTCCTGAGAAAACTCTGCGGACCAATCTATCCATACTCTTCCCGCCGCATCGGTATTTATTGTTTCAAAACTGGGCACTCGAACCGCCTGTATACCACTTTCTCCCGCCCGCACCTGATAAGAGGGATCACCGGCCAAACCTCTAAGAACATCTAGCCCCAATGCGGGGTATAAAGCCTCACCTACTCGAACAACCATAGGCACCCGTCGAACAAGACCGTCTACTTCCGTTGCCGTATTAACGACACCCGTGCCAACGGCAGCGTCCTGCAAGACCGGCACGTTAGGAAGAATCCCAGGATAGTTAACCGCATTCTCATTAACCGGCCCTAGCGTAGCAACACCGATAGCCCAGCCATCTTGACGATCGGTATCCCCCGTTGCTACAGCGGACAAAAATGTCGGCATAGCCTCCATGCTCTCAGCAAATTCAAGATCGCCGCCGAACCGATCTTCTTCTGGAAACAACACCGAATATACGACGGCGGCTGCACCTGAATTGAGGAGATTCCTATTTAGTTCTGCAAGCGCCTGACGAGGCCAGGGCCATTGGCCGCCCTGTGCCAGCTCATTTTCATCAATGTTATAGAGAGATATTGTCTGACTTTCAGTGGATTCTTTTGAAGTCAGTAGCGCGTCGAAGTATTTAAGCCGTATTGTTTCTATGGGCCACGGGTCCCAAACCCGTAAAACAAGAACAGCCAGTAAGGCTATTATCGACCCCTTGTAGCTCACCATTTAGTCTTATTCGCCCAAAAAGCGGCTGACATCTTCCCTTTCGCTATGTTTTTCCCATGCCGAGCTTTGAAAGATTTCCGTCTAGCTTTCTGCTTGGCAGACTCACCGGCTTTGGGTTTACCCGCCGTTTTAACGC